>Ga0206909_1124_pt1 | contig 15095 bp, 11 predicted proteins | sample Alteio_BWOrgHeat_76_FD_152943 | JGI IMG/M metagenome (GOLD analysis project Ga0206909, IMG submission 152943) | Enriched cells from forest soil in Barre Woods Harvard Forest LTER site, Petersham, Massachusetts, United States -... | ecosystem: Environmental > Terrestrial > Soil > Temperate forest >...
GCGAACTCCAGGCCGATGTGGGCATAACTGTATTTATCGTTCGTCGATCCGAACTTGTATCCGTCCAAATTGTCTGAGTAAATAAAGTTGACCTGGTAGCCCAGTTCAAGATTAACTCCTTTGGCAACATTGAATTTTAAACCTAAACCTATTGGCACATAAAGTTCATTTAAAACGCCGGTGCCCGGCTTAAAGTTTTCAGTGGTTCCGTTAGCGGCCGTTAGCACAGGTTTATAATTCATTAAACCAATGCCGGCTGTAATATATGGCTCTATCGAACTTTTCATTACATGCCAGTTTATATTGGCCAGTGTGAAATTGCCGCTTAAACTTGCGGCGTAATTAATGGTTGTTGTGAAACTTTTATATGGAGATGTACCGAAGGAACCAGGCTGGGCATTGTCGGCATTTAACTTACCCATTAAAAAATCACCCTGAATACCGAATGATGGCAATATTTGCTTTTTGATATAACCACCATATCCGTACTGAATATTGGGTACCGTATAGTCAAGCTTATCTTTAGAGTTGATGATCGTTGAGGGGGTCATGAGCCCCGCGTGAATGCCGATTGACCAGGTACGGAACGCACCGCTTCCGGAAAACGGCTTTACGTAATCGGAGTTAACAGCAACCGAGTCAGTATTTTGAGCCAATAATCTTACGCCCGCAAAAATAAAGGTTAAAAAAAGAGTAGCACTTTTAAGGTTCAATTTCATTTGCTTGATGCTTTGTTAACCAGGACAGCAAGGGGTATTATGTTCCCGATAAATAATCAATAATTTATAAAATCAGTATATCACCCATAAAAGTAATATTTTATTAATTATTAACAAGCGCTTTTACTTATTCGCAAGGTTTTTCATCAAAAGCGGTGCGACTATTAATTATGTTTAGTTTTAACTTATAGTTATCAAACCGGCGCTGTTGCAAAAAAGTAAATCTCAAGCCATTATTGAGGTACCTTTATCGGCAGAAATTTGTAAGTGAACGAGCAAAGGCCGCCGGTTATGGTAAATTGAATTGTGAATTTTTGTTTTATTGGCTTACCATTTGCTGTGGCAGGTTGCAAGGCCGGCAATTCTTCCAGCTTAATGATTATTTGCCGCGCCAGCGGTCCATTTACTGATTGGTCGCTTTTTAAATTTATTAAATTACCTTCTTCAGATATTTCGCCATCAATTTTAATAATAGATTCAAGTCCGGCTATGTTTTGTCTGGCAAAATAGGGCCCAACTGCCTGACCGATATAGTTTGAAAAAGTGCCGAGCCCGTCGCGATACTGTGCATTTACAATATGAATGGGTTTTACACCATTGCATGGCGCAGGCGATACCAACATATTTTCAGCATTCATAAATGGAAGTTTAACCGGGAGGCTAAAATCAATATGCGAAACATCGGTATAATCGATTGATCCGTTTGAACCATCATGAAACTGTCCCTTTTTGTAATATTCGGTAACTAATGGTGTTTGCGTAACGTCGTCAATATTAATAAGCCTCCATTTGCCATCAGGCCTTCCGTTTAGCAGTTTTCCTTTCCAATATAATTGTCCCAGGTTGATGGCGAACGTACCATTTCCGTTATCAACAGTTTTTTTGCCGTCAGCACCCCATGCATTTGTAATGTGGCAAACGCCATTGGTTACTTCAAATGTTATCTCCGGATTTCCATTATCGTAAAACACCTCCCACGCGCCATCGTATTTATCATTCTTAAAGCTACCTTTTGCCTGCAATTTTCCATTAAGATAATGGGTTACAAACGGCCCATCTTTTAATCCATCCGTGGTATAGGTGCCTTCGGCTACAATTAGACCTGTCGTTGCGTCGCTTACGTCGGTAAATTTTCCATGAAACTTTCGATGCTTAAAATCAAACCTGCTGTACCGGGTTATTTGTTTACAGCTGTCTTCAATTAAAAAATATCCATCATCCAGGGCCAGGTTTAAACTATCACGATCTATCGACCTGAAGCGGATCTGCCGGTTGGTATTTTGAGCAACCGCTGCATAAACTGTTAGGCACCATATTGCGAAAAGTAAAGTTTGTTTCATATGCTAAGGTCGTGGCAATCACCTGTTACAGCACCAGGTAATGTTCTTTTACAAAAAGAAGGGGAACCGATTAGCCCCCCCCTCTTTTTTTGTATTAGTTTTTTGCCGGATTGGCGTCAATTTGCTTCTTAAGATCAGCGGCTTTTGCTTTGTTGTCAGCAGCGTGCGCTTTATCATATTTCCCCCTGTAGTAATTCCATAAATTTGTTAGTGCAGCATTGTTTTTGGGGTCAAGGTCTACGGCTTTTTGCAGATATGGCAACGCCAGGTCAAATTGAGCATCAGCTTGCGCTCTCAAATCGTCGTATTGTTTTGGTGTGGCATTCGAAGGCAAGTTATTTGCCTGGTTAAACAAATCGATGGCAGGTTTCATCAGCACATTTCCAAGGTTTATATTAGCATCGATATAGTTCGGATCAATTGCGAGTGCTTTTTTATAATATCCGGCAGCTTTAGCATAGTCATCAGCAGCTTCTTTTGCAACAGCACCCTTTGCAGCAGCTTCTTTAGTTTTTTTTGCTTTTGCATCCGCAGCATCGCCAACGCGGGTATACGCAAGACCTGCATAGTAACAAAGCTCCTTGTTTTTCGGATCGGCTGTTACAGCTGCTTCCAATTTGCCTAATATTTCGTTGTCTTTACCTGCCATCAGAAAAAACTTGACCTCAAGATTACGCAGGTCGGAATTTGATGGGAATTTTGTAACGCCTGTGCTAATTATTTTTAATGCATCAGCCGTATCTTTGGTAACCATGTATAAAGTTGAGAGATAACCATAAATCTTAACATTTTGTGAAAAATTGGTAGCCAAAAGTTTATTATAGCCGGCGGTAGCGTACGCGTTAAACTTAGGGTTGGTAAGGCCCGCATTTGATGCTGAAAGCGACGAATAATACAATGCCGTAGTGTCGCCTGTAGCCTGGTTCCAATTATCAAACGCCTGGTAAGCCAGTTCGTACTTACCGTTCTGATACTGTTTAACACCCTGCGCCTGGAAATAAATAGCTAAATTGTTGCCGGCATCGGTTATTAATTTTTTAAAATCCCCTTTTGTATCCGCCTCCTTTGCTTTTTTAATAGCGTCCTGTGCGGTGGTCACCGCAGCAGCCGCGGTGCCCGTAGTATCCATAGCCGCTGTAGCTGCATAAACCGCCCCTTCCAACGCATAGGTTTGCGGCATCGTAGCTGTTTTATCATTAGCGGCTGCTTTATCAATTGAAGTTTTGGCATCGGCTAAATCCTGTTTTGCCTTCGACGCTAAAATCTTCTGCGAAATTTCTACTGTATATTTATCGTAGCTTTCCTGTGCATCCTTCAATACGCCTTTTTGCGCAAAAGCCGTTATTGTACTTAAACCTAAAAGGCCTATCATCAAAAGTTTTATTTTCATGATCTGTTATTAATTGGTTAACTGTTTTAGTTTGTTGTTTATTTTGTTTAGTTGATTTTGATTTCCCGTCTGCTGGTAAACTAACTTAAGTACTTGCAGGCAGCTTGTTTCGTTAGGGGATATCTCATTTGCTCTTTCCAGCCATTGCGCCGCCCGCGATTCATCGAGCTGTTTGTCCGCATTCTGCGCATGTTTGCTCTGCCTGAAATACAATAAGCCTAAATTAAAAATAGCATCGTAAGCCGAGCTGTTTAATTCTATTGATCTTAAATACAACGATTCCGCCGTACCATACTGGTTTAAATGGTCGTAGCAATTTGCAGCTACAAATGCAATATCAGCGTTATTTGAATTAATATCAAGCAAAGCCGGCAATAAATTTACCAGTGAGTGGTAATCTTTCCGGTTAGTATAAATATTTGCTTCATCCAATAATAACGAACGATCTTTTGGTAAAACCTTGCGCGCTTTTTTGACTACATTAAGTGCTGACAACGTGTCCCCAAATGATTTATAGATATTAGAGGCAGACTCAGCATATTCGGCTTTGGTACTGTCGCCACCTACAAGAGCCTCGTAATATTTTGCCGCCGCGTGCAAATTGCCAAGTTTATTGTCGGCGTAAGCGATATAAGCCGCGATCGGTTTAAAGTCCGGCGCGTATTTTTTAGCGGTTTCCAACAATTGCAATGCATCAGACAATTCCGACCTATTTATTAAAACAAAGGCTTTGCGGATAAAAACGTTGGCCAGGCACCGTTTTGAATAATCAAGTTCGGCTTCATATTTCGAGATTTTCCGGTATCCGCCTAACCTGTCAACCAGGTCGCAGGTTTGCTGAAACATTGCATCTGGTTGATGCAATTTATTTAAGGAGTCGATATACAAAATGCTCGAATAAATAACAGCCTTGTAAATATTACGCTCAAGATCAAGCGAATCCGGCGAAGCCTTAATCAAGCTATCCACAGTGGTTTTGGCGCCGCTTAAATATTTCAGGTCTTTTTTTGCCTTATAAAAAGCCAGGTCGTTTATAACGCCCTTCAGCACTTCTGACTGGCAAAAGGCTGAAGGCGTTACAAATAACATTATTAAAAGCGGTAATAAAATTTTACGGCTCCGCATGTTTTATTCTTTAGTTTCACCCGGCTCATCATCAGCAGCAGGTTCAGTTCCCTCGTTTTCGGGATTATTTTCTATCCCGGTTTCTTCCTCGTCCTCGTCATGCTCAATTTTAGCAACCGAAGCAATCTCGTCGTTTCCTTTTAGGGTAATTAACCGCACACCTTGCGTAGCACGTCCCATCGTCCTCAGTTCACTGATAGCTATCCTGATGATGACACCCGATTTGTTGATGATCATCAGGTCTTCTTTATCAGTAACACCTTTTATGGCAACAAGTTTTCCTGTTTTATCGGTAATGTTTAAAGTTTTAACACCTTTGCCACCACGGTTGGTTACGCGGTAGTCGTCAATGTCGGTACGTTTGCCATAACCTTTCTCAGAAACTACCAGAACAGTTGTCTCAGGATCATCAATGCTGATCATACCTACAACTTCATCCGATTCATCCTCAAGTGATATGCCACGAACCCCTGTCGCAGTACGTCCCATCGGCCTCACGGTTGATTCGTTAAAGCGAATGGCACGGCCCGATTTTAATGCCATTACTATTTCGCTGGTACCGCTGGTTAAGTTTGCTTCAAGCAACGAATCGCCCTCGTTAATATTGATGGCATTGATACCGTTTGCACGCGGACGTGAGTAAGCCTCGAGCGAAGTTTTTTTGATGGTACCTTTACGGGTACACATAATGATAAAGTTATTTTCCAGGTATTCTTTATCCTTCAGGCTGATCAGCTTAATGTAAGCCTTGATATTCTCTTCTTTAGGAATATTGATGATATTCTGGATCGCCCTTCCTTTTGATGTACGCGTACCTTCCGGTATTTCAAATACCCGTAACCAGAAACATTGTCCCGATTCGGTAAAGAAGAGCATATAATTGTGGTTGGATGCAATCAGCAGGTGCTCAATAAAGTCCGCATCGCGGCTGTTGCTGCCTATGGCGCCTTTACCACCTCTGCCCTGCCTGCGGTATTCAGTTAATGGCGTACGTTTGATATAACCTTCGCGCGAAATGGTAATTACCACATCTTCATCCTCAATAAAGTCTTCGGTATTCATTTCGGCTGACGAATGCACCATTTCGGTTTTACGCTCATCACCATATTTATCGCGGATCTCGATCAGCTCGTCCTTAATGATCTGCATCCTTAAGCCTTCATCGGCAAGGATGGAGTTCAAATAGTCGATCAGTTTCATCAGGCCTTCATACTCATCTTTAATTTTATCACGCTCAAGTCCTGTTAAACGCCTTAAGGTCATATCAAGGATAGCGCGGGCCTGGATGTCTGTCAACCCAAACTGGGTAATTAAGCCTTCCCTTGCATCATCTGGTGTATTTGATGCGCGAATCAACCTGATAACTTCGTCCAGGTGATCTAACGCGATCAGTAAACCCTCTAATATATGCGCACGTTTTTGTGCTTCAGCTAGTTCGAATTTTGTACGGCGAACAACCACCTCGTGCCTGTGCTCAACAAAATGATGGATCAGGTCCCTCAAATTGAGCATCATAGGCCGGCCGTGTACCAGTGCAATATTATTGATACTGAACGAGGTTTGCAGCGCAGTGTATTTAAACAGGTTGTTTAGTACAATGGCCGCATTTGCATCACGTTTTATTTCGTATACCACACGAATACCTTCCCTGTTCGATTCGTCCCTGATGGCTGAAATACCTTCAAGTTTCTTTTCATTCACCAGTTCGGCTGTGCGCTCTATCATCAGCGCTTTATTTACCTGGTAAGGCACCTCGGTAACAATTATACGTTCACGGTCATTGTTATAAGTCTCGATCTCGGCCCTCGACCGGATCACAATCCTACCCCGGCCGGTTTCAAAAGCTTCTTTAGCGCCTTCGTAGCCATAAATAATACCACCTGTAGGAAAATCGGGGCCCTTGATGTGTTTCATCAGTTCCGCTACCTCTATCTGGCGATTGTCTATCAGCGCTAGTGTGGCGTTAACTACTTCGGTTAAATTATGCGGGGCCATGTTAGTGGCCATACCTACCGCTATACCCGAAGCACCGTTTACCAGGAGATTTGGGAATTTTGCCGGTAGAACTGTTGGTTCTTCTAACGAGTCGTCAAAGTTCAGCTGAAAATCAATGGTATCCTTGTTGATATCGGCCAGCATCTCCTCTGCAATTTTTTCAAGCCTTGCTTCGGTGTACCGCATTGCCGCTGGTTCGTCACCGTCGATCGACCCATAATTGCCCTGCCCTTCAACAAAGGGATAACGCAGGCTCCATTCCTGGGCCATACGCACCATGGCATCGTATACCGATTTATCGCCGTGCGGGTGGTACTTACCCAGTACCTCACCCACAATACGGGCTGATTTTTTATAAGGTTTGTTGTTATTTAAGCCCAGGTCGAGCATGCCATACAGCACGCGCCTGTGTACGGGCTTTAAACCATCACGGACATCGGGCAAGGCCCGGGATACGATAACCGACATTGAATAATCAATGTACGCTGATCGCATTTCTTCATCAATATTTATCGAAATTATTCTGTCTTCTGGTGGGGTATTTCCGTTTCCTGTTTCGTCGGCCATTTTTATTTTTTATGTAGATTCTTCTCTTAAGCTGTCGTTAAAAAAGGGTTTTTAAACGACCTGCGAAGTTAAGAAAATTAATGGTTTTGGCACACCGTTTTTATTAACAATTCTGTTGCATTGGAAGTTCCGAAACCTGCCTGCGGGCAGGCAGGGTCAGTAAAGTCGGGAAGCGGGGAAAGGGATTGTGCAAAACTCCTGAAAGTTGGGGATTTTGGTTGAAAACAGCAATAATTTTCAAATCATCACACTTTCAAATCTTCAAATTACAATGCCTTTTCTATTTGATTTTCTTCCAATATTCCTCTACCTGCATCCCTGTTGGCAACTTCGCCCGTAAAGTAAGGGTGTCGTGTTTCAAGGTGTAAATATAATGGATGGGAATATTGGTAATTTTTGATGGCTGGCTCGAGAAAGTCTCCGTATCAACGCAGGTATCGCCCTTAAAAACATAGTTGCCGGCTTCGTACTTTTGGGTTTTGTACCCTTTTTCAAGAGCGAAAGCTTCATAATGCCCCGGCGTATATTTTCTTTGCAGGGCGTATTCAGTTGGTGCGCCTTCCTTTTTGCCATTATAGATGCCACCGACAAATTGCCAGGTGCCTTTGAGAGATAAAGCTGGCTGAAAAGAGGATCCAGTTACGATAAATAAAACAGCGACGAAATATTTGTTAAATTCCTTCATTCACAATAAAAATCTAGCGGTATTTACGAGTAGCACTAAAAACCATATAAAGCCAAAAGACACCATATAGCCGTTTCTTTTGTTTGTTATTTCTTTAAAATGATAGATTGCCATTGAAACTCCCATTATCATAAAATGAATACAAGCTACAAAACTGTAAACAAATCCTAATATAATTGATTGCCACATTTCATTAAATAAAAATGATATACCGACAAAAAAAACCGTGTAACTAATAGCAATTAGCGCATTTTTTTTGAATATACTTTTCATCATACCCAATCAATCCCCTTTTTTAACAACGATAATGTTTTCTCCTCTTCGCTGCCAGGTTCCGCCTGGTAATTATAAACCCATTTTGCCGTGGGCGGCAGGCTCATCAGGATGGATTCGATGCGGCCATTGGTTTCCAAGCCGAATTTTGTGCCGGCATCGTATACCAAATTAAACTCCGTGTAACGGCTGCGACGCTGGAATTGCCATTGTTGCTGTGCCTCGGTAAATGGCGTGTTGCGGTTTTTGTTTACCAGTTCTGTATAAATGGGTATAAAGGAGCGGCCCAGGGCCTTTGAAAATTCAAAAATGGTTTCCCAGGTTAAATTTTCATTGGCGGTTATCCTGTCGTAAAAGATGCCGCCAATACCCCTGGTTTCGTTGCGGTGCTTGATGAAGAAATAATCGTCGGCCCAAAGTTTAAAGCGGCTATAAAAATCGCCGTTAAATTTATCGCAAACCGATTTGAGATAAGTGTGAAAAAACCGTGCATCATCCTCAAAAACATAATGTGGTGTAAGGTCGATGCCGCCGCCAAACCAACGGATAGGTCCATTACCCGACCCCAGCGATGAGGGCAATTCGAAATACCTGATATTCATGTGGATAATGGGCACCAGCGGATGGTTTGGGTGGATGACAATGGATACCCCGGTTGCAAAGAAATCATCTTCCTCCACTTTAAGGGCTTTTTTAATAGCAGCAGGTAACTGGCCCTCCACTGCTGAAAAATTCACACCACCCTTTTCGAAGATGTTGCCGTTTTGGATGATCCGGGTACGACCACCCCCACCACCCTCGCGTTCCCATTTTTCTTCTTCAAAAAGCGCCTTGCCATCGGTCAGTTCAAGCGCCGCGCATATTTCATCTTGTATTTTTTGGTAATCGGAGGCGATTTGTTCTTTGTTGATCATTGCGGGGGCTAATTTGATGATTTTTTCCCGTAGAGACGCAATATTTTGCGTCTCCGCCCTCTGTTTTCACGAGACGCAAAATATTGCGTCTCTACAATGGCTCTACGTAATCCAAATCTTTACCAAATGTTTCTTTTAATTGGCTGACAGCGAATAATGCCAGGAGCGTTAAAATAGCCATCATAATGTAACCGCTATTGATCATTCCATAGTGGGTTACCAATGATTTAAATCCGATGGTGATCAATATCAATGATCCGCGAACAAAGTTTGGAACGGTGGTGGCAACCGTCGAGCGAATATTGGTGCCAAATTGCTCGGCTGCTATAGTGATAAATGTTGTCCAATATCCAACCGCGAAGCCCATAAATGCGCATAACCATAAAAATTGTTGACTTGTAAGTCCGCTTGATTGCAAGTACAGCCCAACGCTAACGGCCGACAGCAGTAAAAAAACAACCATGGCCAATTTGCGGGATTTAAAGAATTGCGACAAAAGGCCGGCAACAATTCCGCCTATAGCGATGCATATATATGCATATTGTAAACCGTCACCTGCACTTAATTTACCTGTGGCATGCAAAGCGATGCCAAACTCGGGCTGAAGCGAAATTAAGATACCAACCACATACCAAAGGGGCGCCCCTATCAAAATACAAAACAAATACTTTTTAAACCGCGCCCAATTGTTAAACAACATCAGGAAATTTCCTTTGGAAACGCCAGCTTGTTTGACGTTTTTAAACATTCCGGATTCAAATGTTCCTAACCTGAGAAATAACAAGAGAACACCTAAGCCTCCGCCAATAAAATAAGCTTCGCGCCATCCAAATTTGGATATGTAATTTGCTGCAACCACTCCCAAAAGGCCTATTGCCGCAACGATCATCGTTCCGTACCCGCGTTTTTCTTTGCTTAACGTTTCACTGACAAGCGTTATACCAGCGCCCAGTTCGCCTGCAAGCCCTAAACCCGCAATAAAACGCACAATTGCATAGGTAGTAATATCATGCACAAAGCCATTTGCAAAATTGGAGACAGAGTATAAAATTATCGAACCAAAAAGCACCTTTAACCGACCCAATTTATCTCCAAGCACACCCCATAAAATACCTCCAAGCAGAAGGCCGAACATCTGCCAGTTAAAAATGTCGGTACCGACAGATAATATATCTGTTGGTTTTACGCCAATCTCAGTCAGGCTTTGTCTCCTTACTATCAGGAAAATCAATAGGTCGTAAATATCAACGAAGTAGCCAAGTGAGGCTACAAGGACTAATAAAATAGCATTACGCGTGAGTTTTGCCGAAGCATCAGCTGTCATAATTGTAATAGTTGGTTTATTTCATGTAGAGACGCAACACTTTGCGTCTTTGGATTCTCAATAGTTCAGAGACGCAACGTGTTGCGTCTCTACAAAAAATCGCAACAAAAAAACCCCTGATAGCGCAGAGGTCTTTGAAGAAATTAATCTTTTAAATTATGCTTTTTTTACATTAACTGCCTGTAATCCTTTTCTGCCTTCTTCCACATCGTATGTAACGCTGTCGTTATCCTTAATGGCGTTTACGCCGCCTTGTACATCCTTAAAGTGTACAAAAAGATCTTTACCATCTTCGGTAACGATAAAACCATAACCTTTTTGTGTGTTAAACCATTTTACTTTTCCAGTTTTCATAAATAATATAATTGTAGTATTAAAAAATTCCGATCAATAACCTATGCTAAAACTGAATAAAATAACTTATTATCAGAAAGGATAAAGCACAGCCAATCTGTTCAAATATATAAAATAATTAATAACCAAATAAAATTATTTATTTGGTTGTGGCGTTAATCGCAAATAGGGTTTAACCATGGTAAAACCTTTAGGAAATTTCGCCGGGATGTCCTCCGTTTTTATCGCAGGGACAATTACAACGTCCTCTCCTTCCTTCCAATCTGCAGGCGTAGCTACGCTATAATTCGCAGTTAATTGCAGCGAATCGATCACTCTTAAAATTTCCTGGAAATTCCTGCCTGTTGATGCCGGATAAGTGATCATCAGCTTGATGGTTTTATCAGGCGCAATAATAAATAACGAGCGCACGGTTGCCGTAAGCGAGGCATTCGGGTGGATCATATCATAAGCCAGGGCAATTTCGCGGTTCTCATCACCGACAATGGGAAAATTTACTTCAACTCCCTGTGTTTCATTGATATCGCTGATCCAGCCTTTATGCGATTCAACTGAATCAACACTCAGGGCTATTACTTTAACATTTCTTTTGTCAAATTCGCTTTTTAACGAAGCTGTTTTGCCCAATTCGGTGGTACAAACCGGGGTATAATCTGCAGGATGCGAAAACAGGACGCCCCAGCTATCGCCCAGATATTCGTAAAAATCAATCTCGCCTTCTGATGTCTTTGCGGTAAAGTTTGGAGCTTTATCTCCCAATCGTAAACTCATATTTGTAAGGGTTTATTTGTTTAATAATATACGAAGTTAAAGTGATTGTTGAATAAATCAATAGCGATTTCAAAAAAAACGATCATTCATATAGACTTAATGTGAGAAGATTACATTTTGTTGAATTTCGGGCCTCGGATTTTCGATTTCGGATTTGGAAAAGATGAGAATCTTCGATCTATCCAGGCGGTGAGTAGTGTCCCCGGCACATAATTCCGAAATCGAAAATCCGAAATCCGAAATCTCGCCCGAACATTCTCCGAAAAAAATTGTTGCTCTATTTTATTTGCTGATACATGGAACGACATACCTATCAAACCGGCATAATTGGTAATTGCGCCTATATGGCGCATATTAATAAAAACACAAACGTCGACTGGCTATGCTGGCCGCGCTTTGACAGTACTTTTGTTTTTGGCGGACTTTTGGACCGGAACAAGGGTGGCGAATTCTCTATTTTGCCCACCGAAGCGTATACCTCGCATCAGTATTATCTCGAAAACACCAATGTACTGATCACCGAAATTACTTTAAATAACGGCAACAGCTACCGCATTACTGATTTTGCGCCGCGCTTTTACGAACACCAGCGCTATTACAAAGCCCTGATGCTGATCCGCAAGGTTGAGCCACTAAATGGTTCGCCCAGGATTGTTGTAAGATGCAGTCCGGTTTCTGACTACGGCAAAACAAAATTGCATGTTAACCGCGGCAGCAATCATATCCAGTATTTAGGCGGCGACGAAAACATGCGCCTAACAACAAACATCCCCATAAGTTATGTTTTTGATGAACAGGCATTTGTGCTGAATGATTGCCGCTACCTGGTACTCACTTACGGCGAACCGCTTGAAGCACCATTGATAAGTACGGCAGAGCGTTTTTTACGGGAAACTACGCAGTACTGGCGTATATGGATCAAACACTCATCCATAGCAACTTATTTCCAGCCATTTGTGATACGATCGGCACTGGCGCTTAAACTTCACCAGTTTGAAGATACCGGGGCTATAATTGCTGCGAGCACGACGAGTTTGCCTGAATCGCCGGGAAGCGGGCGCAACTGGGATTATCGTTATTGCTGGCTGCGCGACACCTATTACGTGATCACCGTGCTAAATCACATCGGTCATTTTGAAGAGATGGAGAAATATTTTGGTTATTTAACCGATATTTCGTTTAGCGAGAATGAACGTTATCAGCCGCTTTATGGCATCACCGGTAAAAGGGACCTGGTAGAAGAAATACTTACCGACCTGGAGGGTTACCTGGGCAATCAACCTGTAAGGATAGGTAACCAGGCTTCGGAACATATTCAGAATGACATATACGGGCAGGTAATGATCTCGATGCTGCCATTGTACACCGATCACCGGTTTATTTTTTCGGAAAGAAAGGATTCAGTCAGATGGATTGAGTTTTTGCTTAACAAAATTGAAAGTACGATTGATGAAAAAGACGCCGGGATCTGGGAGTTCAGGAACATGGCCAATATCCATTGTTACAGCAACTTGTTCCAATGGGCGGGCGCTGCGGCTGCCGAAAAAATGGCGCTTACGATTGACAATAAAAAACTGGTAAAAAAAGCGGTTAGCCTGAAGAAACGTGCAGCCGAACATATTGAAAGCTGTTACGACCCTGTTCGAAAAGTTTATACCAATTCGGCCGGCAGCCCTAACCTGGATGCCAGCACACTCCAGTTAATTATGATGAATTACCTCGATCCGGCATCTGATCGTGCAAAGGATCATTTAATTGCATTAGAAAAAGAGCTAAAGACACCTAATGGTTTATTTTACAGGTATTTATATAAAGATGATTTTGGCAAACCGAAAACAACCTTTCTGATATGCGCTTTCTGGTATGTGGAAGCCCTGGCTTGCGTTGGCCGATTGGATGATGCCATGAAAGAATTTGAAAACCTTTTACAGTTTAGCAACCATTTGCTTTTATTTAGCGAGGACGTGGACGAAGAAGACGGCAGCCAATGGGGCAATTTTCCACAGGCGTATAGCCATGTAGGGTTGATGAATGCGGCTTACCGGATAGCCATGAAACTGGACAGACCAATATTTTTATGATTAATCGTTTTGTCATTCCTGTAAGGAGCAACGATCCCCACATTGGGACGAACTTTGCACTGCGGCTTTACATAGTTCGCGATTGCCGCGCTGCGCTCGCAATGACAATCGGGGGAAACCTTTTACTTTTGGCCTTTAACCTTTCACCTCCATTGCAACACTCTCCGTAAAGCTCAAAAGCAGTTTTCGTACTTCTGCTGGATTGCGCAGGTAAAATTTGGCTGCCGAAACATTGCTGCCAACTTTTATGGTTACGGCGTTATCAGGCAGTGCCTTAAAAATATCTTCATCCGTATAATCGTCGCCGAAGGCAATAATAAAATCATAATCATTCTTTTCCACCAGCAATAATGCAGCTTTGCCTTTGTTTACTTCCATATTCTTCACTTCCAGCACTTTATCCCCGGGTAATAGCTGTAAACCTTTATCGCTGGCAAGGTATTTTAAGTTGTTCATCAGTTCGGCGGCCCGCAATTCGCCCAGGCCTTTTTGTGCGTTCCGGTAATGCCAAACCAGCGAATATGTTTTTTCTTCGATAAATGAACCGGGCGTACGGTCGACATAAGTTTCCATAATGGGCAAAATATCCAGTTTCCAGCGATCCGAAAGACCCGATATTTTATGCCAGTGCGCGTTTTGTTGCTTACTCCATGCGCCATGTTCGGCTACGAGATAAAGGTTTTTGTCGCCAAACCAGTCTCCCAGGTTATCGTGCTTGCGGCCACTGATCAGCACCACGTCATTTGCAGGGTCTTCCGTCAATTTATCGATGATAGAAAAAAGTTCCTCATCGGGATTTGCCTGTGCAATATTCGATTTAAAGCCTACCAGCGTGCCGTCGTAGTCTAAAAAGATGATCCGTTTTTTTGATTTGTAATAACGTTTGATGATGGATTGCTCGGTACCAAAGCTAACATGCCGCGTTTGCATGGACCGCTGCATTTGCTTTACTTCTTTCAGGCGGTCCATAAAAATTTTTACCCAGTGCAGGATATTGAATTTACTAACCAACGCGCGCATTTGAAGCATCCGTTCTTTTTGTTCAGCAACAGGCATGTTCAACGCGGTAATAATTGCATCGCACACCTCGTCGGTATTATTAGGGTTTACAATTAACGCGTCGATCAACTCTTTTGATGCCCCTGCCATTTCACTCAATACCAAAACCCCATCGTCATTTAACCTGCTGGCCACATATTCTTTGCTCACCAGGTTCATGCCATCCCGCATAGGTGTAACGAGGCAAACATCCGCCGTACTGTATAACGCCGATAGCATTTCAATCGGAAATGACCTGTAGTAATAGTGTATGGGTGTCCAGTCCATTTTTCGGTACAGGCCGTTGATATTCCCTACTCTTTTGTCTATTTCATCGCGTAAATGCGCATATTGTGGCACTGTATCCCGTGAAGGGACCACGATCATATACATCGTTACTTTTTCCGCGTACTCAGGATGTTGCTGCAATAGTTGTTCAAACGCCTGCAAACGCTGTAAAATACCCTTGCTATAATCCAGCCTATCGATCGAGAGAATAAGTTTTGTATGTTTAAATGC
>Ga0206909_1125_pt1 | contig 14829 bp, 10 predicted proteins | sample Alteio_BWOrgHeat_76_FD_152943 | JGI IMG/M metagenome (GOLD analysis project Ga0206909, IMG submission 152943) | Enriched cells from forest soil in Barre Woods Harvard Forest LTER site, Petersham, Massachusetts, United States -... | ecosystem: Environmental > Terrestrial > Soil > Temperate forest >...
CTTTTGCCACGCGTCATGATAGACGCGGCATATTACTGAGATTTGCAGAAGATTTAGTCAATCTGGGCTATAAAATTTCGGACATTCATAGCCTCAAATTAAAACATATTCAGGCTGTAACGAAGTTTTGGCAAGATAAACATTTAAGCAATGCTACGATCAAAAATCGCTTGTCAGCATTACGCCAATTGTCCAATATATTGCGAAAACCCATGCTGGTTCCTTCCAATACCGAATTAAACATTGGCCGCAGAAAATATGTTAGTTCTACCAATCGCGCATTATTTGATCCTGATTTTGAAAAAATTACCCATCCTTATCTGAGAGTATCATTAGAGTTACAAAGATTATTCGGACTGCGGCGAGAAGAATCACTCAAAATCAAACCGCATCTCGCCGATAACAACAATGAATTAAAATTACAGCCTTCCTGGTGCAAAGGCGGCAGAGGCCGCAATATTCCCATACTCGCGGAAGAACAACGCTACTGGCTTGATAAAGCCAAAGAAATCGCAGGAAAACCAGGTAATTCTTTAATCCCTGAAGAAAAAAATTATATTCAGCATCGCAACGTTTATGATAAACAGGTTATTCGTGCAGGATTAAAAAATCTCCATGGACTTAGACATGCTTATGCCCAAAGACGATATAAAGAACTCACTGGCTGGGAAGCGCCGATTAACGGCGGACCGAGTTTTAAGCAGCTTACACTAGAACAGAGAGAAATTGATCATAAAGCTAAGGCGATTCTTACGGAGCACCTTGGACATGGTCGCATATCGGTTCTTAAAAATTATTTAGGAACTTAATGAATACTACTTTCGCTATTTTTCTCTTTAAATTTAAAAATTCTTGTTGTAAAACCAGAAATATTAGTTATTAGCTTAACGCCTTTAAACGGCGTTGTTCAGAATGAATATTACTTGATATTCCTTCCATGCCTATTGGTTCAATTCCTCGATTTGTTAATGTTGAAATCAAATCACTAATAACATTTTCTCTGCTCAATACGAAGGTTGAAGCAAAACAACGCCAAAATTGCCATCCAACACGTTCTAATATTCGCTGGCGATTCATATCAGTTTCCCACCGATCAGCTCCATGATAACGATCACCATCACATTCGATGGCAAGACGTGTGTCTTGATTGCCTTCTGCTACCATATCAATTCGGTATTCGCCAATTTTTACTTGTGGTGTAATTTTATACCCACGTTCAGTAAGAATATCATAAATTTCACGCTCAAAATCTGATTCACATAAATCACGTAAATTGCTTACCCGTATTTCATCTTGTGCATAAGGCGATGAAAAATGTTGGATTAAATTTCGACGTAATTTATCTGACTGACTTAAATCATCAAGCTCAATGCTTCTGACAAGATACATGCGATCCTGAGCTCGAGATGCAGCCACGTTAAATCGTTGATTAGAAGCCTCTTTGCTGTCTGCTTTACAATTTTCTTTTGTTACAATCATAGACAAAAACATAATATTTTTTTCTTTTCCCTGAAAAGTCTTTGCATCTCCACAGGTAATATTGTGAGTGGATAATAACTCAGGACCCACTTCACGTTCTAGCATTTCCCAAACTTTATGTGATTGCTCATTACCCAAGAGAGATACAACACCAATAGTAATATTTTTCATTTTAGGATCAGCAAGAATTTTTTTAATCTCATCAACAATAAATCTTGCTTCGGGAAGGTTTTCTTTATTTTTCCTAAATCCATCTTCTATAATTACATCGATTAAAGGTGGATCAAGTCTTTCTGATTTTTTGGGTAGTCGTATAGGTTTTAATTCATGATGATAAAATTCTCGTTTAGAATACTCAATTATAGGAGATACACACCGAAAATGTTCACGCAGCATGATCTGAGAATCCGCAAAGACAACTTTGAACAAATCATAAATTGACCGTTCGGAAGACATTTGGTGACGATAAAGCTCAACTTGAGTAGATAAATAGCGTGCCATTAAATGATTAATTTTTTCTTCTTCCAATCCAACACCTTCTGGCGAAACTTGTTTGTCATCGCCAACAATAAGAAGTTTATTTGCTCTCAAAATAGCTGGTAGTGCACTTATATCTGATTGTGACGCTTCATCAATCACCACAAGATCAAAACAACCAAATTCTGCAGGCAATGATTCAGAGACTCTATGATGCGGCATAATCCAACATGGTATTGCTTTAGTGACGTGCGAAGCTGCATTTCGAGCATCTCGACGATAACGTATTGCACGTTTGCCCGTACCTTTGCCAATTTTTGTAATTGCCGCCCGAAAGGCCTGTAAAGCCGCCTTTATATCGGGTGTTGCATTATCTGCTAATTTAAGCCATGTTCGCTTTGCAACAATATCCTGATAAGTCTTTGCTAATTGTCTTTCTATTTCGATACGCTGAATGATTAGCTTTTTAAATTCTTCATAATTATTAATAGAATTAAAATAATTTACTAAACGGCGCAATCGCCAAGCCTGTTGCCAATTATTGGGTAACAGATCATCTACTGTGCCTTGTAATGGTTCTTTTAGTAGTTTTTCAGCCCATTTAATGCCACCAGATTCCCTGATCCGATTACAGATTTCTGTAATATCAGTTAGGTAACTTTTTAATCCATGAATAAAGCGTAATTCTTCAATCAAAGAAGACCACCCACTCTGTAACTCAAGTTCAGCCACAGAAAAATCACCAATCTTTTCATTAATAAATTTTCTAAGTAATTCACTAATTCTGCCATTGCAATTAATTAATAGGTTTTGAAAATTTTCTTTGCGTGACCATGAATTAGATAAAGAACGATAATTGAGATGGCTTTCCAAAATAAAATGAAATTCTTGTAATCGTTCTGGATTTTCTATCATTTCCTGATGATAAGCCCACCCAGGACAAACAACATGCCCATTTTTAACAATAGATGCTTCAAGTATTTGAGATTTTTTAATGGCTTGATAAATTTTCAATTCATCCATCGCCAATTTAATAAAATTTTCGGTGGTTTCATCCAAAAAGGGAGGAAATGACATCTCGATAGCAATGCTATTCCAGCGCAAAAACAAATTTCTTGAGCGGCATTTTAACAAAATAAAATTATGAACATGGTGCCAGTCATCAAGCGTTTTAGGAGAATAGCTGACAATGCGAATTTCATCGATCTGTTTCTTTAAGCAACCTTTACCTAATAACCCGCTTAATCCGAAGGCTGATTTACCTTGAACTTTGTTAGTAATAGCCTGAAGCATTTCCTCTGTTAATTTAAAATTCTCAGGAAGATAAACTGGATTGGCCAGAAATTTAGTCTGCTCAGCAAATACTAAATCAATTTCATGAGCAAGTTTTTCAAAAAGCACTATAAGAGGAGATAATTCAGCTTTTTTTAAATTCTGATTAACATTGTCAACCCAGGATTTATTACTGTGTTTAATCTGTTTTCTAATCGTGTCCAAGTCCGATAGCATTTTAAGAGTATCAGCCACTTGCATAAAAATATCTGCTGTAGAGTCAGCAAGTGGTGGAATATTTTTCTGCTCAAAGCTTATTTTTAATTTATTATATTTTGATAAATCTTGATGGATATTTACTATTTCTCTAGCCTCAGGAAAAATCAAGATTTCTGGAAGTTTTGCATTCAAATAGCTCAAATTAATGCCCAGTTTCGCTCTAGCTTCTCTTAAGCGAATGATATCGGCATTATCAAATTTTGGTGTATGCTTTTCATCAACGGTAATAACATCATCAAGCCATTCATAATATTCAGCTCCTTGCCCAATTTCCTCTGCTGCTGCTTTAGGGTAAATTTGCTGCTTATCGAAAATGAAAGGTTCTATATTTTTCTTTGCCCACTCATCTATTGCGCGATCAATATAGGCAAGCCTTCCATGTAACTGATCAATATCATGCTCTGTTTCTTCAATATCACGTGACAAAGTATGTCGATTTATTATCTGTAATTCTTGGGCTATCTTGGATACTGCAAATTCAAATTGTTTCATACCTTCTTTTTCGCTGGAAAGCAGCGCAATAGCAAGAGGTTGTATTGAATCTGGTAATTTTTCCTTGAGCACAGTCAATGCAGGTTCTTTCATTGAGGTAACGAGCACACGTTTTCCATTGGCCATGTAATGCGAGATTATATTGGCAATAGTATGAGTTTTGCCTGTTCCTGGCGGACCCTGAACCACTACTCCATCAACGCATTCTAGTTTTTGCACAATGCCAACTTGTTCTTCATTAAACGGCATTGGAAAGAACAAATCTATTGGTTTTAAATTTGAAGAGTCCATGTTATTAAAGCTAGATATTCCTCTAAATTGTGGAAGTTCCAGTGATTCATGTTCAGATGAAGGTTCGGTCAAAACTGCTTTTATGACATTAGGAATTTTTAATTCTGCATCATTGCTGATTTTGCTTTTAAAGTTTTCTAAATCCTTAATGAAAAGATTTTTACTGCGGGGTCTGGCAAATAATATCCATGTATCAGTAATTTTTAAATTTTCATCTGCTTTTGGCAATTGACGATCATCTGCAGTTGCTTGGTTTGCCCAATACAATCCATTGGAATTAAGGTGGGTAACAGCAATTTGCAATAAGGTTTCATAAGAAAGACGGTCAAATGGTGAAAAAGCCTGAGTCTGCTTTTCTTTAAAATCACGAAGAGCTTTTTCGAGGTCGCCAACACCAGGATTGTCTATAGCTGTATAAACTTCCAATTCATAATAAGGTTCTGTCTGAATAGGTTTAATTTCAATCGACATATCCTTTTCATTCAAATTGATATCTACGATTTGAGCTATGAGTGGATAGTTAATGTCAAATTCTGATGTTTTCCATAATCCTATGCCCATACCCCATAGTAATTCAATTTGCACATCACTAATTGAGCCTTCTAATTCTTGTTTTAAAGTAAATAGCTCAGAATAAAGCTTAATGGTACGGCGTCGTTTTTTCTCTTCGATTTGCCAGGGCTTCCATAGATATTCCAGATAATTCTCAAATTGCTGCTCGATATATTCACGTTGCTCAAACTCTGACAGTAAAACAAGCTGTTCTGTTTTCTTTATATTGGATTTCAAATCAATAACCTGATTTTCTGTAAGTTTGTTCAATTCAATTGCGGGTTTCAAGCAAGGCTCTTTTTCAGGTTTATTTGATAAATCCAACCACAGGGCGAGATGTTTATCTGTTGCCGGTGGTGATTGTGATTCCCGCAATCGCTCTACAACCAGCCAGATTTCCTCATCCTCTTCACCAACATTAAAATGAACACCAGGCATTCCCTGTAACTCATGCTCAAAACGATGAAACATTTTATGGCTAAGAACGTCTTTAACAGGATTAGATTTCAGTAGTGCAGATTGATGAGCATATTCAATAAGAGAAAGTAATCTCTCCTGTTCCGTAGTAAAGTTCGCCTGCACATTATCCAAACTAAATATCCTCCTTAACTAATTTTTGCTATAATTACAGCATAAAAACATCCCCAAAATTGGGGGTTAAGAAATCTGAGACAAAACTACTTTTTTGTATGTGACAAAGCGTAAGTTGAGTACTCAAAAAATCACATAAGTAGATCAAAATTCTACCCCAAAAGTGATAGACTCGAAACATTATATTCCTTAGTGAATAATAATTTCTAAAAATTGCGGATTTTGTCAGTGATAGATTAAGAATATTTGACATGAAATGACTTTTATGAGGGGCTTTTAAATTATGACGAATTCAATATTGATTACTGGCTCTAACAGAGGGCTTGGTCTGGAAATGGTCAGGCAATATTATCAGGATGGCTGGAATGTAATAGCTTGCAGCCGTGATCCAGTTCACTCTGAGGAATTAAACGATCTCGTTTCTCAAGCTCAAAGCGATAGATTGATGCTTCTTCCACTTAATGTTAAAAATCCTGAAGACATTAAAAATTTTGAAAAAAAATTTAAAATTCCACCTATTGATATTCTGATGAATAATGCGGGTGTCTGGGGGCCCGTTGGTACAGAATTTGGCACTGTTGAGCAGGATCCCTGGTTAGATGTTTTCAAAGTGAATACTATTGCGCCATTGCTTTTGGCTCAAGTGCTAATAGAACAAATTGCCAACAGTAAGCTTAAGATTATTGCTAATATTAGCAGTCAAATGGGGAGTATTGCAGATAATACTGGCGGCAGGGAATATATCTACCGCTCCAGCAAGGCTGCTTTGAATGCTGTGACGAAAACCATGGCTGTTGATCTTAAAAATAAAGGCATTACTGTTATTTCTTTGCATCCTGGCTGGGTAAAAACAGATATGGGCGGACAGAATGCCGCTATTACTCCCACGGAAAGTGTAAATGGGATTAAACATGTTTTAAATACCATCTCTTTAAAAGACAGTGGCAGCTTTATCAAATATAATGGTGAAAGGCTTAGCTGGTAATTTAAACCAAAAGGAATGATGGGTTATGACACTAAAGCAATCACAACCTGTTTGCTCTATCAGAGAGGGCAGTTGGATTGATTTTCGGAAAGATGTCGAAAAAGTCAATCCCGAATTGTTTCAAATTATTGAGAAAATAAGCCCTGGTAAAAAATATAAGCTATTGGAAGTCACTTATCTTTATGGTGAAAAAATCACTGATATGGGCACTATCTGTTTGCCAGGGAAAGATGGGCGGTTGCTTAGGCTTGATGATCCGAGATTGCCCAATGAATATAGAGAACAATTAAGTTACGGGCCAACACCGCTCATACTTCAAATGACAAACGGGAGTGAAGTTTTTGTTGAGACTGATGAGCGAATTATACCCCTTAATATTTTTACGCCAGGCGATTTATATGGGCTGTTTGAGGCTATCACACCACTGACTGCTTCTGAAATTACTCCTTCCTGGAGTGTGACTGCGGGTGCAAGGTCTGTTTTTTTAGGTGCAAAAGTGACAGATGCGATAGGGCACAAAAAATTAAGAGCGGAATACGGCGTCGGTGTTGAACTCCCAAAGAAATTAATCAATCAATGGGATGTTATTAAAGTTATTGCTAATCGCAGTAATGTGGATTCACCCTGGACATGTAAAATACTTGTGTTCACTAAAGACTGGTTGGAAAAACGAGTTGATGATATTGGCTGGCTGCTTTTCCATAATTATTTACTGGTAAAAAGCTGGCAGCAGTCAAAATATATGAGAAGTAAAAGCGAACTGAGCATTATGTGGGAAGCATTTGCTTCAGCTGTGCGCCATAGAAATTTAAAGCCAAATTCATATATTTTAGATAGTATTATGCACAACCTGTTTTTAGGAAATGGCGCTATTCCTGGATTTATACCTGCTGACAGTGATGAATTATTGCTGCCATCACGTTATATAGAAAATGCCTATGAAAATGTTTATATGTTAAAAGAGTATGCGCCAGTTGTAATGCACCCCTGGCGTTTAGGGGTTATGGAAAAGCATTACTCAGTATATTATTCATTTGCCTATCCAACCATGCTTGAAGGCACTCCTGCGATCAGGAATGCGCCAAGTATCATTTCTGAAATGCGGGATATCAGAACACTGATGATGACGATTGAAAATATTTTTAAACAACAGGGTGATCGTATATACAAATTTATAAAAGGAATTCATTTTGAGTATTTTCATACTGAAGACGATAAATTTAGGGAAATTGATAACAGTAAAAATTTAATAGGAGGTGATGTATATATAACCCAATGCATGAAAAGATTTAAAGGTAAAATTTTCCCTTATCAAGGGCCATTTTTTAGGGGCTGTATAAGAATAACCCATAAAAAATAACTTAATTTAGTAGATTTCATCAATAAGCTGCCTATTACAAAGAAACACCAATTTATATACATGCTTGTAAATAAGCATTGGATTTCTTAAATTTAACCCAATAGGGAGCAATACGAGGGCAGTGATTACATGAAGATAAATGAAAAACTAGCTGTTTTGGAGGCTATAGCTGCATCAGCAAAATCAGTAGGTGTTCCTGATATTCAAAAAATTCTTTTTGTCTGTGTTCAACATTTGCTGCATACTTCCGCCAGCCTTTTTGAAACATTAATTGAATTGGGCGCAGAACCTTCCAATATTTTTCTTATAGGTAAGCATTATTCAACTTGTGATACGGTAAGCGAAAAAATAAAAAATATGGGAATACAGCTGCAAAAATTAACGCCTTTACAAAAATCAGGTGAATATGCGTCGATTTTCAATCGGGATATTTCAGCTATGTGGCAGCAGGTACAAAACCATCTTAATTCGCATGAAATAACTGCCGTGGTTGTTCTGGATGATGGCGGTAAGTGCCTGGAATTTATCACTCGAGGTGTGCTTGCCAAATTACCTGTTATTGGCATTGAGCAAACGACTGCAGGACTTTTTAATCCAGCGGTAATCAATTTACATGTGCCATTTATAGATGTGGCTGCCTGTGCAGCTAAAACTTATCTGGAATCAGATATGATTGTTGAAGCTATTTTAAATAAGTTAAGTAAAACACTTCCTGTAGATAAAAATGGTTTATTATGTGGTGTTGTTGGTGTTGGAGCCATAGGCAAAGCTATTGTTCGGCATTTAATTTCATTGGGTTGTCATGTTCATGTTTATGATCAGAACAAAGAAAATTATAAATTTATAGAAAAAGCAATTTGCTATGATCATTTGGAAGAACTTATTCGAACTACTGATTATATTTTTGGTTGTACAGGCAGAGATATTACACAAAATTTAGATATGTTCTCTCTAACATCTCGTCACAAGATGTTTATCAGTTGCACTTCTGAGGACAAGGAATTTTTAAGTTTATTAAAACTTATTCAAAGCTATCATGACCAACAGTCAAATCCTTTAAAAGATATAGTATGGCCGTTGTCCAACAGTGCTGTAATTACCATTATAAAAGGCGGGTTCCCTATAAATTTTGATGACTCAGGTGAATCAGTGCCTGCTCATCAAATTCAACTTACACGGGGATTGCTGCTTGTGGCATTAATACAGGCTATTGTCACACTGCCTTTTTTAATGAAAGAAAATATTAAAGGCAGAGTGATGCTAAATCCTGAAGCACAAAAATTTGTGGTTCAAGAATGGTTAAAAAATAGCAAAAATCACAAATTTTCACCATCTCTGCTTAACAAATTTAAAAACATTGATTGGATTATGCAAAATTCTGGCGGTTTGTTTAGACAAGCTGATCAATTATTTCAATATTTTAATTTTTATGAAGCAACTCAATCAGAATCGGCTTCATAGCACAATGGACAACAGAATGGGACAAAAAACACACTTTATAGCATACGCTGAACTCACTTTATCCATGATTTTTTTAGGTTCGACTTTTGTCATGGGAAAAAATTTGATTACTGTTTTCCCTATTTTTCTTTTATTGGGAGTAAGATTTTTAATCGGTACAGTCTGTTTTTCTGTGGCTTATTGTTTTAATAAAGTCAAAATTAAAGAGTTTGAAAATACCTTGACTAAAAAAGATTGGTTTTTGTTGTTTTTGCAATCATTATTCGGTGCTTTTTTATTTAATTTTTTTATACTTCTGGGGTTAAAATTTACCAGTGCCAACGCAGCAGCCATATTGACCAGCACAATTCCTGCTTTCATTACAGTTTTTTCGTACTTAATATTGCGAGAGTATATTTCCAGATATAAATCTATTGCAATTGCTTTATCCATAGCAGGGCTTATTTTAGTGACTGTTGATCCTGCACATTTTGTTTCAAATTCCATAAATTTATGGGGAAATTTGTTAATTTTTCTCGCCGTAATATCCGGTTCATTATTTCCCATTTGTATTAAGCTGCTCTCAAATAAGGTTCCGACTTTATTTATATCATTTACCTTTAATTTATTCGGATTACTATTGTTTCTGCCAATATCAATAAGCGATGCTGTTCATTTTAATTTTAGATTGATTTCTATGTTTACCTGGTTATTGGTTATCTTCTATGGAGTGACAGCTAATGTATTATATTTGAATTTTTGGAATAAAGGATTATCAGTTGTTCCTGCCAGTACTGCTTCATTATTTGTTGCCGTTATGCCTATTAGTACGGGGATATTAGCCTATATTTTTTTGAATGAAATGCTGACTGTTTTACAAATAGGCGGCATTGTTTGTGTCACAGCCGCTATTATTTTTGGGGTGTATAAAACATAAGAGAGCTTTGTAATTGGTTTCAATATTTGTCATCAATATTTTATCTAAAAAATAGGGGGCAAATATTTGGGGGAATAATTTACACAAAATATAGTATTTTAACTATTTAAAAAATATGTTTAGATATTGAACTTACTATTCGTTCAATGACTAATGATAATTTTAAAGAACTTAATTTATTTTTTAATGCAAAGGAGATGCAGTATGCTTATCTTAACAAGGCGTGTCGGTGAAACATTAGTGATCAATGATGATATAATTGTCACAGTGCTTGGGGTCAAAGGAAACCAGATACGAATTGGTACTAATGCCCCAAAAGAAGTTTCCATCCACAGAGAAGAAATCTATCAAAAAATCAAAGCTGAAGAAAGGGAGATTGCATAATGAAATATTCCGCCTATCAACCTGGCGTAGTTTCTCAAATCAGCCATGAATTACGCATTCCTTTGACGGGTACTTTAGAGAAGTTTAAATTTCGTTGCCTAATTATTTGAATATTGGATATACTTTGTATTGAGTTAATGCAATTTTATATTTATTGTGACACGTCAATGTCATTAAGCGTGAATATCTTAAATTTTTTACTGGCAGGGAGGCTAAATTTTTGTGAATAAATTTCAAATAGAAAAAACGCTAAACAGATTAAAAAAAACACTTGAGAAGAAACAATCTGAAATTTTTAGACTTAAAGAAATCATTGATGACTTACCTGCGAGTATTTATTGGAAAAATAAAAAAGGCGCCTACCTTGGTTTCAACAAAGCTGGTGCAGAAAGCGCGCGTAGCTTTAATCTTCCCTATCTTGAAAAAGATATTATTGGCAAAACAGATCATGATATCTTTCCTAAAGAAATGGCAGATGTTTTCAGAAACAATGATGTAGAGGTGATGCAAAAAAATCAAACAGTTGTTCGTGAGGAAGCGACTATCACCCCTTCGGGAGAAAAAGCCATACAGCTATCAACTAAAAAACCACTTTATGATGAAAAAGGGAAAATTGTCGGTGTGGTTGGCAGTACCGTTGATATAACCCATCTTAAAAAGATTGAATCTGATCTTAATGACGCTAAAGAAAGGGCTGAAATAGCCAATAAAGCAAAGACTGAATTTTTAGAGAATATGCGCCATGATATACGAACGCCACTTACGGGTATTGTAGGATTTGCAGGTCTTATTAAAGAAGAAGCAACAGATAAAAAAATAAGGCAATATGCTGATAATTTAGTGGCTTCAAGTAATGCGCTATTAGATTTTATGAATAGCATATTAGAAGCGATTCGTATGGATTCAAGCAAAGATTTTATAATCAAAAATAAGTTTGATATGAAAAAATTGTTGCAATCAGTTATTGATATCAACAAAGCAAAAGCAGAAGAAAAAAACCTTAAGCTCAAGTTAATTTACGATAAAAATATTCCAGATTATTTAATGGGCGATGCCAGGAAAATCAACAGAGTAATCCATGAATTTGTTACGAATGCCTTAAATTTTACGCATAAAGGACATATTAAAGTTTCTGTAAAATTGGAAAATAAAAACAGCAAGTTAGATCATAAAGAAGTTATATTAAATTTTTCAGTAGAAGATACGGGCATAGGGATACCCGTAGATAAAACAAATGAAATATTTATGCAATTTAACCGATTGCATCCAGCTTATGATGGCGTTTATAAAGGCTTAGGATTGGGATTAACGAGCGTTAAAGAATTTGTGGATGCAATGGAAGGTGAACTTTATGTTAAAAGCCAGACGGGGAAAGGGACTGTTTTTACTTGCCTTCTTCCGTTTAAGAAACCTCTATTAAATAATGACTTTGGTGCATCAGAAATAAAAGATATTGAGCCGCTGAATCAAGCTAAAAAAACACTTTCTCAAAAAAATTATTTAACAGAAATTCACCTGACAGAATCAGAAGCAAAATCCCATGTTCTTTTGGTAGAAGACAGTGAAATTGCCATACTTTTTACAAAAACTATGCTAGAATCTTTGAATTGCATTGTCGATGTTGCTGAGGATGGAAAAAACGCATTAGCAAAAGCAAAAATAAAAAAATATGATTTTGTTTTTATGGATGTAGGGTTGCCGGATATGGATGGTTGTCGTGTCACGCAACGTATCAGAAAATTTGAAGCGCTGCTTGATAGACATACGCCGATAGTTGCGCTCACGGCGCATGTTGAAAAAGAAAATAAAGAGAAGTGTATCAAGTTCGGCATGGATGCTGTTATTTCCAAGCCTCTTTTAAAAGAGACGGCGATAGATATTCTCAATGCTTTTATACCGAAAAGAGCTGTGCTGAAAAATAGAGAAAAAAGGAATATTATCAACGGGAAAACAACAGATTTACAATTAACAGAAATTTCTGGTGAGATTATTGACGTTTCTGCGAAATTGTATCAGGGGGATGTTAATTTTTTAAAAGAACTGGTTAAAACATTTGTTGATTCTTTTTCTAAAGAAATTGAAACATTAAAAAAATTCTATAAAAATAATGATTGGAAAAAAATTCAAGATTTAGCACATAAAATGAATGGCGGCGCAGCTTACTGCGGGACACCAAGGCTTAAGATTGCCTGTGCTAATCTCCAGCATTGCATAAATTCTGGGCAAAAAGAGTTACGAGAAAGTCTCTATCAGCAAGTATTTAAAGAAATCGAAGCTGTAAAAGACGCCTATCAAAATATGTAAACTCTATTTTACAAATATTAACATGTTAGATAATAAAAATATTAAATAAATTTATAAGAACTAGTTTTGCGATTTTATTAAATTTTTCCAAAGGAGGATTTTATGGCAGCTATTCGCTTACGTACACGTATTATGGAACTAAAAGACCCTGATAATTGCCTTGTTTTATTAGTGCGTGATAGAAATCACGCGGTCTTATCAATTGTAACAATCGATAAAGAAGATACCATCAATATGGAGGCTTACGATTTTTTACCTAATGGAAATTTAACTGGAGCATCTTGTTCAGATATAAGTACAATGTCACAGCTGCTTAGTGTAATTTTTGAAAATCAATCATCTAATGGACAGGTAAGATCAAGAAAATCTGAACATGTAGGAAGAGAGAATATGGATATTATACAATTATGGAAATTATTTAAATTTCATGATAGTGGTCTTGATGCTGAATATTTATTTTGGGAATGTTCAAGTGAAGATTATAAAAATTTAAAAGCTTCTATAGATATGGATATAGTTAGTCCTCCAAGATTTTCTCTAGCTGGTGCGGATAGATTTTTTAGTGCAAATGGTCATAACTGTTACACATGGGCAAAAGAAAAACTATCTGTGATAGACCAAATAGATTTGGAAATCACTTTGTGGGATAGATTTGTTGCAGCCGAACCACAAAATCACATACAGCCTCAGAATAACAGAGGTTGTTCAATTTTCTGATGCTTCATATATAGTACTGGTAAATGCTTACAAAATTACCATCATAAGAACAAACAAAAAATTAAAGTTTAGACATTGCTGGGTTTGGGATTAATGATTGTGGTTCATTTTCATTCTCAAGTTCATTGTATACTACGTGAATATACGACAATGTATTTGGCAGAGGCTTATGTATTGGAGTATCGCTAAAGGCAATCATCAGGCGCTCTGAGAATTTTTCTGTTACTTGCATATTGTGCCAAAGGTAGGAATGTTTTTCCTGAGGCGCCATAAATCTTTCTACGGGAACTTTTTCTTTTAGTAATTTGAGAATATAGTATTCTGAATCGCTTCTACAGCGATCAAATTCTGCTACAATAATATCAGTTGAAGGAAGTCCTTTTAATTCACTGCCATTTTTCCAAAATGGCGAAGCTGCTGGATTTTTAGGGTTTTCATCAGGTGGTAAATAAAGTCCCACCACCCAATGCACAAAAGCATCGGAAATATCAGTATCTCTATTTTCAAAAGCTTTAAAGCCAGGAAGGCTGCGTGATAAATCTACTATGGGGCTGATTAAAATTTGTTTTCTTAAGTAGATACCCTCTTTTATGGCGCGAATCGCAATCAAGGCAGCAATATTACCTCCTGAACTATAACCTGCAATCGCAATTTTTTCTCTGTCTATCGAATATCGAATTGGTGCATCTTTAGCAAAATGTTTAAATACATTATAAGCATCAGAAGTACCTGCTGGGAATTGTGCTTCAGGAGCCAGGCGATGATTAATAACAATCACCTGACATTTTGTTTCACTGCATAAATGAGTGCAGGTAACATGAGTAAATTTCGTTTCAGCTGCCACAAATCCTGTGCCTGGAACATAAAATAGTGTAGGTATCCTCTGTTCATTTCTCATTTCAGGATGAACATAAATCCTGACGGGAATTTTTACGCCATTTTCAATAGGAATAAGTAAGTCGTAAAAAGGTATATTTTCAACCGCTTTAAGTGTAGGCGTGCTAAACGACAATTCTCGTCGATGTTCGAGAATGGAAGGGTCAAAAATACCTCTTTTTTTTGTTGAGTTTCCAGTTTTTTGGGGTGTGTTTCCCCAAGTAGTTACCGCATTCTCATTCATGCTCAGCCTCTTTTACCTAAAAATAGTTTTTGATGTTTTACATCAGGTTAGTAGTCTATATATTCATCATTTTGACTTTTAAAGCATGTCTTGGCTTTTAATAATTACGGAATGATGAATTAATTATATTGGGATATGGATTAGTATAT
>Ga0206909_1127_pt1 | contig 14580 bp, 14 predicted proteins | sample Alteio_BWOrgHeat_76_FD_152943 | JGI IMG/M metagenome (GOLD analysis project Ga0206909, IMG submission 152943) | Enriched cells from forest soil in Barre Woods Harvard Forest LTER site, Petersham, Massachusetts, United States -... | ecosystem: Environmental > Terrestrial > Soil > Temperate forest >...
ATGATGAAACGCATGATCCCTGAAGTGAAAGAAGTGGTTGCAGAATCTGAATGATTTTTTTGTTGAGTGAAATAAGAAAACGCCCCGAAACAGCAGGGCGTTTTTTATTTTAAAGCATTAATCCTTTTTGTCTGAATTTTAAAGGGTACAAATATTTGCCGAACGTATCTTCATGTTATGCAGGAAATTTTTAACCAATTCATCAATGAAATAAGGGCAACTACATGGCTCGAATACATTGGTGTTGCTGCAGGTATTGCGAGTGTTCTGTTTTCCCGTAAAGAAAATATTTTGGTCTATCCTGTCGGGCTCATCAATACCATCATTTATATTTATATCAGTGTTAAAGGAAGTTTGTTTGGCGAGGCAAGCGTCAATTTTTATTATACCGTGATGAGTATTTATGGCTGGATCTTGTGGGCAAAAAAAGATTCCCATAAAACAATTATCCTGCACATTTCTTACAGCAGTAAAAAAGAATGGATGCAGCAACTGCTTTTTTTCGGCGTGTTTTACGTGGCAATATTTTTTTCATTATCATTTTTGAAAAATGCTTTCGAATCAAACACCATTCCATGGGCTGATGCATTTGCAAGTGCAACCGCCTACACAGGCATGTGGCTGATGGCAAAGAAAAAAATCGAAAGCTGGTATTGGTGGGCAGCAACAAACATCGCTTCCATACCATTGTATTTTGTAAAGCATTATGCTTTTACAAGCGTGCAATACGTTGTATTTTTAATACTGTCTTTTATGGGTTTGATTTCATGGATGAAAAAAGTAAAACAGCAACATTCATAATTCTTATTAATGAATGAAATAAAAAAAATTGTGGTCATCGGCCCGGAAAGCACCGGCAAAAGCACTTTGTGCGAACAGCTTGCTGTACATTTTAAAACGCAATGGTGTCCTGAGTTTGCGCGGGAATATCTTTTGAAAAATGGAGCCGGATATTCCTTTGAAAATTTATTGACCATTGCAAAAGGTCAAATAGAATTGGAAGAAAAATTACTTGTAGAAAAAAAACAACGCTCCATTATCAATCATCAATTATCAATTGACAATTATGTTTTTATTGACACAGATATGTATGTAATGAAAGTCTGGTGCGAATTTGTTTTTAATAAATGCCATCAATATATCTTAGACAAGATCGCTGAAAGAAAATATGATCTCTACCTGCTTTGCAATATTGACCTGCCGTGGATTGCAGATGAGTTGCGCGAATATCCTGATGAAGAACCAAGAAAAGAACTGTACAATATTTATAAAGACATTCTAATCAATCAAAATATTCCGTGGGTGGAAATAAGCGGTAGCTATGAAGAGCGTTTGCAGAAAGCAATTGCTGCCGTCAATAATCTGTCTTGATCTTTTTATTAAAAGGAATGCTCAATTGCTCTTTCAGGCTTTCATCATTTCTTCCTTCCAGAACATCCAATCCATAATGCAGTTTTTCAACCGGCGTGATATGATATGTACCGAATAATCTATCCCAGAAAGGAAAGATATTTCCAAAATTGCTGTCGGTTTCCGGCCGCACAAAATGATGATGAACACGATGCATATTCGGCGTAACAATTATTAAACGCAAAATTTTATCAAGCCATTCAGGCATTTTTATATTCGCATGATTGAACTGTGAAAGCAGCACAGACAACGATTGATACACGATCAGCATCCAGACAGGAACGCCTGTGACAAAAACAGCGATCAGCGCAAACGCAGCCCTGAAAACGCTTTCGCCGGGATGATGGCGATTGGCTGTGGTCGTGTCAACATGCGTGTCTGCATGATGTATCATGTGAAATTTCCACATCCATTTTATTTTGTGCTCGATGAAATGAATGAGCCATGCGCCGATCAGATCGAGCAGTAACAATGCAACGATCAGCGAGATCCAGAATGGCATTTTGATCCATTGCAGCAACCCGAAATGATGGTTGATGCACCAATCGCTTGTCATCACAATTAAAACTGCAAAAGCAAAATTGACAATGATGGTGGTGAGTGTAAAGAACAAATTGATGCCTGCATGTTTCCATCTGTTGTATTTTAAAGAAAACATCGGAACTGCACTTTCGATCAGCAGGAAAAAAGTAAGCCCACCTGCCAAAAGCAGTGTACGATGGAGTTCGGGAATGTGTTGCAAATAATTTATCGCTTCATTCATGGCATCAATTGTGGCATTAAGTTACAGACAAATTTGATGCAACAAAATCATTGCAATAAAAAATCCTTTCTTTTCAGGAAAGGATTTAAAATATTTTTTCAAAAAAATTATACTCAGCTGTTCAGCATCAACGGCATTACAAGCATCAATAATTCTTCGCCTTCATTTTGCTCAATAGGTTTTATAATGCCTGCTTTTGTTGGTGTTGACAATTCCATTTTCACTTCATCGCCTTCCGCTGCATTCAGCATTTCAACTAAAAATTTTGCATTAAAAGCAATCTGCAGGTCTTCGCCGTCATACTGACAAGCCATGCGTTCATTTCCTTCAAAACTGAAATCAACATCCTGCGCATCCAGTTTCAATTCATTTCCGCTGATGTTCAAAGCAACCTGGTTCGTACTTTTATTGCTGAACACACTTACACGTCTTAACGCATTTTGAAAATCATTTTTATTTACGATCAATTTGTACGGATTGTCCGTCGGAATCACCACTTTATAATCCGGAAAACGCGCATCGATCAAACGGCAGATCAATTGAGTAGAGCCATGCGTAACAAACAAATGATTGCTGTTATAGCTGATCGTCAATTCATCTTCATTATCAGGCAAAGCATTCTTTAAAAGGTTCAATGGTTTTTTCGGAACGATGAAACTGTCTGCCTTCGGGCATTTCACATCCGTTTTTTTATAACGCACCAAACGATGAGCATCCGTTGCTACAAATTGCACTGCATCTTTACTCAATTCAAAAAATACACCTGTCATTGCAGGACGCAGATCATCACTGCTCACGGCAAACAAAGTTTTGTTCACCGCCGAAAGCAATGCAGTGCTCGAAATTTTAAAACTGTTGGTAGAATCGGCAACAGGTTCTTTCGGAAAATTATCCGGATTTTCGCCCATCACTTTGTACTTACCGTTATCACTCGTAATTTCTACAGCGAAATTTTTATCAATATTGAAGGTCAATGGTTGCTCTGCAATATTTTTCAAAGAGTCCATCAAAATTTTTGCAGGAATGCAAACCTTGCCGCCTGCTTTACTTTCAACGTCCATCTGTACGCGCATTACGGTCTCAAGGTCGGTGGCAACAACATTCAATTTTTTGTCTGTTATTTCAAATAAAAAATCTTCGAGTATTGGTAAAACGGTATTTGCATTGATAACGCCGCTGATCTGCTGAAGATGTTTCAGTAAAGAAGAAGATGATACTATGAATTTCATAAAATTGTTCTGAAGTTTTTTTGCAATGCAACAAACCTAATGCAAATTGTTAAGTTGCACAACACGCATTTTTAATTGCGGAAGTTATTAACCGTTAAATGTGAATTAGTTGTGAGGTAAAAAATTCAGACGAGGCTGCGGCTCAGCAATTCTTCAAATTTTTCTTTGTGCACAGGCTTGATGATATAACCTGAAACGTTGCTGAATTTTTTCGAATGTTCGATGTCAGAATCGCTTGTGGAAGAACTGACTATATAAATGGTTATTTTCTTTTTCAGTATAATTTCCAGCGGCCGGTACGCTTCAAGAAATTCCCAGCCATCCATAATGGGCATATTGATATCGAGAAAAATAATGTCGGGAATTGAAGCGATGTCATCCTTTTTTTCCTGGAGATAATTAATGGCTTCTTCACCATTGGAAAAAGTAATGATCTCGCTCGCCAAGCCTGTAGCTTCAATGGTTTTTTTTACGGCAAACTGATAAATAAAATCATCATCAACAACACATATTTGCAATCCGTGGTTACTCATAGTTATAATTGGTTGTATAAATGTAGGAAAAAAATTGGAATATAAGCAGATAGACATTAAAAAATCATTTATATATAATCATTTTTGATAATAAATTCTTTATTATTTTTAGCGATGGATAAATCGGAAATAAACAACCAGGCAGAAAAATATTTTCAAAAAATAAAACATTACTGTGCATACAGCGAACGAAGCCATTACGAAGTAAAAGAAAAATTGTACAGTTTTGGTTTGTATAAAATAAAAGTGGAAGAGCTGATGGCAAGGTTGATAGAAGAAAATTTTTTGAATGAAGAACGTTATGCAAAAGCATTTGCAAGAGGAAAATTCAACCAGAATAAATGGGGCAAAATAAAAATTGAATACGAACTGAAACAAAAAAGAGTAAGCAGTTACAATATCAAAATAGGTTTGAAGGAAATTGATGCTGAAGAATATAAAAAAGTATTGCAAAGATCGGCAACGGAAAAATGGAAAGCGTTGAAAAATGAGCAATACATTAATTGCCAGGCAAAAACTACAAGATACCTATTGCAAAAAGGCTTTGAAAATGATCTGGTGCAGCAAGCCGTTAAAAATTTGCGCGAAGCACAATCAAAAAAATAATCAATTCATACCTTCACCAAAAAAAGTATGGGACAATTCAGGAATTTTAAAATGGTAGATTATGTGGTGTACGGCCGGGGAAGCTTTGACCAGTTGGATGAAATTCTTTCGCCGCGCAGAAAGACCGAAGCGCCGATGATCTTTTTTCTCGATCATTTTTTTGAAAATAAACCTTTGGCAAACAGGATTCCTTTGCGCGGAAAAGACAAGATCATTTTTGCAGATGTTACTTACGAACCAAAAACAACTTATGTAGATAAACTTACCAAAGACCTGAGAGACGAATTCGGAACCGTCAGCGGAATTATAGGAATCGGTGGCGGCAGCGTAATGGATCTTGCAAAAGCCGTTTCGCTGATGATGAACAACGAAGGTTCTTCTGCAGATTACCAGGGTTGGGATCTGGTAAAAAATCCCGGCTTGTATAAAGCGGGCATTCCAACTTTGAGCGGCACAGGCGCAGAAGTAAGCCGCACATGCGTCCTTACAGGGCCAACAAAAAAATTGGGGATGAATTCTGATTTTACACCATTCGATCAGATCGTGCTTGATCCGGAATTAACTGCCAACGCTCCTGCCAATCAACGTTTTTATACAGGCATGGATTGCTATATTCATTGCATCGAAAGCCTGCAGGGAACTTATTTAAATGAGTTCAGCAAAAGTTATGGCGAAAAGGCCTTGCAGCTTTGCCGCGAAATATTTTTGGAAAAAGAAAACTGGGACGAAGATTGCGACAATAAATTAATGATGGCATCTTATGCAGGCGGCATGAGCATTGCTTATTCACAGGTTGGCGTGGCACATGCAGTAAGTTATGGATTGAGCTATTTGCTTGGCACAAAACACGGCATCGGCAATTGCATTGTGATGCAGCATCTGGATGAATATTATCCCGAAGGCGCGATGGAATTTAAAAGAATGGTCAAAAAAAATAACATTGATATTCCGCAGGGAATCTGCAAAGGGCTTTCTGATGAGCAATTTGAAGCCATGATCAATGTTTCGATGGGCATGAAACCTTTGTGGGAAAATGCTTTGGGAAAAGATTGGGAAAAAATAATGACAAGAGAAAAATTGCGTGCGCTTTACGAAAAGCTTTAAAAAAATTATTGGAAAAAAATTTCTAATTTTTTCTCATTCCCATAAAAATTGCTCATTTTTGCTTACCCGTTTTTACCATATCCGTACGATTTCTTTGCGCTTATTAACGGCATCGAAAAACACTGTTCAAATTATTAAGGTCATTCCGCAAACTTTACAACAATATTGTTTACGGATAATGAAAACAGACAGAAGCAATGCGATTGAAATTTGCGCAAGCATTTCAATCCTCAAAAAAAATACCCGCAAAAAACGGGTATTTTTTATTTGCAATAAATTTTATCAAAACTATTCATCGGCACTTGGTCCGTACATTCCCGGAACAGGCACATTCAACAATCTCAGAAAGACCTGCAACTGCGCGCGGTGATGTATCATGTGGCTGATGACCAATGAACGTATCACAGCAATTCTTGGCATTGTAAAGAAGATCTGCTCGCCATTCCGCAAAGTCCATGGCTGCATCAAAGCCTCGTCAGATGCACCTTTCAAGGCATCCAAAGCTTCCTGTACATTTTTATCGAATGCGTCAACTATTTCTTGTGTGGTCTCAAATTTCGGCGGACTGTACGGTGATTTTGAAAAATCAAGTTCGGTCGTATTTACAGTCATCGTCAACCATTGCGGCAGTGTGGCCAAATGCGTTGCAAGACGTATCAACGTCATTGATTTTTCATGCGGTTTCCAGTCAAAAGATGCTGCAGGCACACGTTCAAGCATTTTTCGTGTGTTGGGAAATTCGTTTTGAAGTTCTGGCAATAAAGATTGTGCAATCATAGAATTAATTTTTTGCAAAATAAAAGAATAAAATCTTTAAAAATCATTCAACCAAAAAATTTATCAAAAAAATACTAAAATAATTAGTGTGTATAATTTTATTTATTTACTTTTACAGCCACATTAATTTTAACAGACTAAAACAAGTAAAATGAGTAACGCAGAAAAATTGAAAGCCCTGAAGCTGACGATCGACAAGATCGATAAAGACTACGGCAAAGGAAGCGTAATGATGATGGGCGAAAAACCCGAACGCATCAATGAAGTAATTTCTACAGGTTCCATCGGCCTCGACACTGCATTGGGAATCGGTGGTTTGCCGAAAGGAAGAGTGATTGAGATCTACGGCCCTGAATCAAGCGGTAAAACAACAATAGCAACGCATGTTATTGCCGAAGCGCAAAAAAAAGGTGGCATGTGTGCCTTTATAGATGCTGAGCATGCTTTCGACAGTGTGTATGCACAAAAACTCGGCGTTGATGTAGATAATCTTTTGATCTCGCAACCTGATTATGGCGAACAGGCTTTGGAAATTGCGGATCGCTTAATTCTTTCAGGTGCTTTGGATGTGGTGGTGATAGATTCTGTTGCAGCACTTGTACCAAAAAGTGAACTCGAAGGTGAAATGGGCGACAGTAAAATGGGCCTTCATGCAAGGCTGATGAGCCAGGCTTTGCGCAAACTTACGGCAACCATCAGCAAGACAAATACGGTGTGTATTTTCATTAACCAGTTGAGAGAAAAAATTGGTGTGATGTTTGGAAACCCTGAAACGACAACGGGCGGGAATGCATTGAAATTCTATGCTTCAGTCCGTCTCGATATTCGTCGCCAGGCACAAATAAAAGATGGTGATGAAGCAATCGGCAACCGCGTAAAAGTAAAAGTGGTAAAGAACAAAGTGGCTCCGCCATTCCGCAGTGCAGAATTTGACATTGTCTTTGGCGAAGGGATCAGCAAAGTGGGCGAAATAATTGACATGGGCGTTGAACTTGGTATCGTGCAGAAAAGCGGAAGCTGGTTCAGTTACGATGCAAATAAATTAGGACAAGGCCGCGAAGCAGTGAAAACTTTGTTACAGGACAATCCGGGATTGGCAAATGAAATTGAAGGAAAAATTCGCGCGAAATTAAACGAAATACAAAACGGCGCTCCGGTAAAAGAATAAATTGTGGTGGGTTAATAGGTATAAGCCATCCTGCAATTGCGGGATGGTTTTTTATTTCAGTTGAAAATTTTTTACAAAAAATCATTTTCAATGCTGCGCAAAATATCCCATCTGCCTCAGAAACGAAACCTGATCAAAATAAGAAACATCTTTAATGATCTTGCCATCCTTAATATTTAAAAGCGAACAGTTTTTCAGCATATAATTTTTCCCGTACATAAATGCAGGCACTTCTTTGCTCACGCTGTCCATTGTTCCCTGCGAAGTAAATTCAACTATGACCACAGAATCTGCAGGAATAATTCTTGTAATCGTATAACTCAGATTTGGCGTTGATTTGAAATAACGCGAGTAAGCATCAGTAATTCCTGCAACACCTTTTTCAACATGATCAAAATTCGGCGATTCAATGATGGCGCTGTCTGCGTAAAGTGCTGCAAGTTTTGTGATATCGTGCTTATTCATCAGGTCAAATTTTTCTTTCACAATATTCAATGCATTTTTCTGTGCAAAGGTTGCACATGAAAATAAAATGAGTGGAAGAAAGATATATTTTCGGAGATACATAGATCTGGTTTCGCAGTGAAAGATGATTTTTACCAAATAAATTTAACTATTCTCAAAATCATTCATCAATAAAAAAAATTCTTTTTTATGTTTTAAGTAATTTCATCGTCACAAGAAACTCAACATGAAAAAATTATTTCTGTTCTTTATTGCATTTAATGCAATGATTGCAAACGCACAAACTGATTCGCTGATTGGTTTTACGGCAACGTCATCAAAAAATGAAATTTCAACGGAACAAAAATTTGATGCAAACCTGAGTGCCGAAAATATCGGAAGAAATATCAAAACACTTTCTTTAAAACCGCATAATCTGGGCTCTGCAGCTGATAAAGAAAATGCAGAATATATTTTGAAGCTGTATAAGAGTTTTGGATGGGATGCAAAGATCGAAACGTTCAAAGTGTTGTTTCCAACACCAAAGACAAGAGTGCTCGAAATGACAGAGCCCACTTCTTACAAAGCGTTGCTGAAAGAACCTGCATTGAAAGAAGACAGCACATCTGCGGAAGACGGGCAACTGCCAACTTACAATGCATTCAGTGCCGACGGAGATGTAACGGCAGAATTGGTATTTGTAAATTATGGCCTGCCATCCGATTATGAACAGCTTGCAAAAATGGGGATTGATGTAAAAGGAAAAATTGTGATTGCAAAGTACGGAAGGTCGTGGCGCGGCATCAAACCAAAAGTGGCACAGGAGCATGGCGCCATCGGTTGCATTATTTATTCAGATCCGAAAGATGACGGATATTACCAGGGCGATGTATATCCTGAAGGTGCATTTAAAAATGAATATGGCGTGCAACGCGGCTCGGTGATGGACATGGTCATTTATCCCGGAGATCCTTTAACGCCGGGCATCGGCGCAACGGAAGACGCAAAAAGACTGACACAATCCGAAGCAACAAACCTGATAAAAATTCCTGTGCTGCCAATAAGTTATCATGATGCAGCACCCTTGTTGCAAGCCCTCGACGGACCGGTTGCTCCGGCAGATTGGCGCGGCGCTTTGCCATTTACTTATCATGTTGGCCCAGGAAAAACAAAGGTGCATTTGCAACTCGCATTCAACTGGAACATGGTTGAATGTAACGATGTGATTGCAACAATAAAGGGTTCACAATTGCCTGACGAATGGGTGGTGCGCGGCAATCACTATGATGCATGGGTGAATGGTGCGGCAGATCCGATCAGCGGACAAGCATCGATGCTGGAAGAAGCTAAATCAATCGGCAATCTGGTAAAAAATGGATGGCAGCCGAAACGCACACTTGTCTATTGCTCGTGGGATGGCGAAGAGCCCGGTTTGCTTGGTTCTACTGAATGGCTGGAAACACATATTGCAGAGCTGCAGCAGAAAGCAGTTATTTATATTAATTCTGATGGAAACGGGCGCGGCTTTCTTGGTGCAGGCGGATCGCATGCACTGGAAAATTTTGTACAGCAGGTCGCAGAAGATGTTACAGACCCTCAAACAAAAACAAGTGTTTACAATCGTTTGATGGCGAGTGAAGTTGTCAACGCTTCTACCAATAAAGCAAAACAGGAAATACTGGATGGCCATGGATGGAAGCTGGATGCACTTGGATCCGGATCTGATTTTTCTTCGTTCCTGCAACATGCCGGCCTTACTACACTTGACTTTGGTTATGGCGGCGAAGATGATGGCGGTGAATATCATTCTATCTATGATTCTTATTATGATTTCACACATTTCAAAGATCCCGGATTTAAATATGGCGTTACATTATCGCAAACTGCAGGCCGCACAGTTTTAAGAATGGCTGATGCAGATATCCTCCCATTTGATTTCAGGAATTTGTACAAAACAATCAACAGTTATGTAAAAGAATTGATGGAGATGGCGCAGCAAATGAAAGAAAATACGGAGATGGAAAATAAATTGCTCGCGCAAAATGATTATACACTTGCTGCAGATCCTGCAAAAACATTTGTCGCTCCAAAACCAAAAGACGAAGTGCCCTATCTTGATTTTTCACCTTTGCAAAATGCTATGGACGCATTTAAAAAAGCAGCAGATTCATTGGCAATTGTGTGGAAAAATCAAATGAGTTCATCAGCGAATCATGATCAGTTGAATGAACTTCTGTACAGATCCGAACAACAATTATTAACGCAAACCGGCTTGCCGCGCAGAGGATGGTACAGGCATAATATTTATGCGCCCGGTTTTTATACAGGCTACGGTGTGAAGACTTTGCCCGGTATTCGCGAAGCGATTGAACAGCGCAACTGGGCAGAAGCGCAGCAGCAGATAATTGTGACGGCAGACGTTGTTAATCATTTTGCAACATACCTTTCGCAGGCAGCATCAACAAAATAAAGCAGCATTTTTATTACAAATAATTACATGAAAAATATTCTTCTCATTTTTACAATAACATTTACAGCAATGCAACTGAATGCCCAGGATCTTGCTCTTTATGAGAAAAAAATATTTCAAACAGGTGGCGATACTTTGCGGTATCGCATATTGCTTCCCGAAGATTATGTAAAAGGTAAAACTTATCCGCTGATCGTTTTCTTGCATGGAAGTGGTGAACGCGGCAACGACAATGAATCGCAACTTAAGTATGGAGCAACTTTGTTTTTGCGCGACAGCATCCGCAAAAAATATCCTGCCATTGTTGTTTTTCCGCAATGCCCGCATGGTGAAACATGGTCGCACACGACAATTGATTCTGCAGGGCATTTTCATGTTTTTCATCCGTTTCAGCTCAATCCTTCCACGCAGGAAAAATTAATAAAATTGCTGATCGAAGATCTTGTCAACAATGGCATGGCCGACAGCAAACGAATTTATCTCGGCGGCCTTTCCATTGGCGGTCTTGGCGTGTATGACATGATCTTGCGCTATGGCAATTTTTTTGCAGCAGCATTTCCGATTGCTGCACAAAGCGATGTGGAGATGATGCTGAAGTCATCGATCAATATTCCGCTCTGGATATTTCATGGCGCAAAAGACTCGATACAGCCGCCGGAGCCCGACCGCAGATTGTACAAAGGATTGATCAGGCAGGGAGATACAAAAGTAAAATACACTGAATATCCAAATGCAGATCACAACAGTTGGAATCCTGCATTTGAAGAACCTGAATTGTTGCCGTGGTTATTTGCGCAGTAAAATAATTTCAGATTTTTATTTTTGGGTTAAGCTGTGCAACACTATTAAACTTTAGTGGCGATGGCACCGTTCCGCTGATTGCATCCATTAAGCAACTTTAATGCAGGCCGGTACATTTATTTATTATCCAAAAAATTTGATCAAACCATCTGCTAATTTGCTAATCTGCACATTTGCTAATTCCCTAATTTGCATCATGCCTTTTCAACTTCATTCTTCATACAATCCTGCAGGCGATCAGCCTTCAGCAATTGCAAACCTCACAGAAGGAATTGTGAATGGAGAAAAGTACCAGACATTGCTCGGTGTTACGGGCAGCGGCAAGACCTTTACCATGGCCAATGTGATCCAACAGGTTCAACGGCCAACGCTTATTCTCACGCACAACAAAACATTGGTCGCACAATTGTACGGCGAGTTCAAACAATTCTTTCCAGATAATGCAGTTGGTTATTTTGTAAGCTATTACGATTATTATCAACCCGAAGCATACATGCCTGTAAGCGATGTGTACATTGAAAAGGATCTGAGCATTAATGAAGAACTTGATAAATTACGATTGCAGGCGACAAGTGAATTATTGACCGGAAGGCGCGACATCATTGTTGTTGCAAGTGTAAGCTGCATCTATGGAATCGGCAATCCTGCTGAGTTTGAGAATGGTATTGTGCGCATACAAAAAGGGCAGGTCATTTCGCGCCAGGGATTTTTACATTCATTGGTCAACAGTTTGTACTCACGCACGCAGATCGAATTCAAGCGCGGAACATTTCGGGTGAAAGGAGATACAGTTGATATTAATTTGCCTTATGCAGATCACGGGCTGCGCATAACTTTTTTTGGTGACCAGATCGAAGACATTGAAACGCTTGACACACAAACAAACAGGCGCATCGTGAAGGTTGACAACGCTGCTATTTTCCCGGCCAATTTATATATCGCACCAAAAGATATGATGCAGCAGATCATGTATGAGATACAGGATGAGATGATGCTGCAGGTCGATTATTTTAAAACAACAGGAAAATTAATTGAAGCACAACGGCTGAAAGAACGCGTGGAATATGATCTTGAGATGATCCGCGAACTCGGGTATTGCAACGGCATCGAAAATTATTCGCGCTTCTTTGACCGCCGGCAACCGGGAACACGCCCATTTTGCCTGATCGATTATTTCCCGAAAGATTTTTTATGTGTCATTGATGAAAGCCATCAAACCATTCCGCAGGTTGCGGGAATGTATGGCGGCGACAGAAGCCGCAAAATAGTATTGGTAGATTACGGTTTTCGTTTGCCGAGCGCAATGGATAACCGCCCGCTCAATTTTCATGAGTTTGAAAATATGCTGAATCAAACTGTTTTTGTAAGTGCAACTCCCGGAGATTATGAATTGGAAAAAACAGGCGGTGTTGTGGTGGAGCAGGTTGTGCGCCCGACCGGTTTGCTCGAACCGCCGATCGAGATTCGCCCGAGCGTAAATCAAATAGACGATCTGCTTGATGAAATTGATAAACGTGTTACAAAAGGTGGCCGTGTTTTGGTTACAACATTGACCAAAAGAATGGCCGAAGAAATGGACAAATATTTGGGAAGGATAAACATCAAATCAAAATATATTCACAGTGATGTTGATACGCTTGAACGCGTGGAAATATTGCGCCAACTGCGTTTGGGAGAAATTGATGTACTGGTTGGCGTAAATTTATTGCGCGAAGGATTGGATCTTCCTGAAGTTTCGCTCGTTGCAATTTTAGATGCCGACAAAGAAGGTTTTTTAAGAAATGAAAGAAGCCTTACGCAAACTGCCGGACGTGCTGCACGAAATGTTGAAGGGCTTGTGATCTTTTATGCAGATAAAATAACTGAAAGCATGCAGCGCACAATCGACGAAACAAACCGCCGCCGCGAAAAGCAGATAGCTTTCAATATAGAGCATAACATCACACCAGCAACCGTTGTAAAAAGCATTGAGCAGATCATGAAACAGGGCTCAGTGCTCGACATCAAAGGGTTTGATGCAACCAAACCCTATGCCATCCAAAGCGATGAAGATATTTTGAACAAAGCCGCTGAAGAAGAAGCTGTTTACAAAACAATTCCGCAAATGGAAAAAGCCATTCATCAAACAAAAAAACAAATGGAGAAGGCCGCGCGCGACCTTGATTTTATTGAAGCAGCAAGATTGCGCGACGAAATGTTCCGTTTGCAAAAAGAACTCGAAGCAATGAAATAATGATGTATTCATCATCATCGATGCAAACAGTTGAATACCTCATTCTCCTATCTTTGCCATTCAATTTTTTCGCATGACCATTCATAAAGAAGGATACAGAACGATCGCATTGGCCGCATTACTGTTTGGCTGCATCAATGTCTTGTCCTTTGTTTTTTTAAGTGCTTCTTTTCCGTGGATCTCAGACGTTATTTTTTTTGCAACACTCTTCATTCTGCTGTTCCTCATTTCATTTTTCCGGATACCAAAACGCACCTTGACAATTGATGCCAATAAAATTATCTGTCCAGCCGACGGAAAAGTTGTCGTGATAGAAGAAATCACAGACGATGAATATTTTAAAGATAAACGCATACAGGTGAGCATTTTCATGAGTCCTTTGAATGTACATGTAAACCGCAATGCGATCAGCGGAACAGTGAAATACAGCCACTATCATCCGGGAAAATATTTGGTAGCGTGGCATCCGAAATCATCCACCGAAAATGAACGCCACAGTGTTGTGGTTGAAAATGAGAAAGGAATTATTTTGGTAAAACAAATTGCAGGTGCGCTCGCAAAAAGAATTTGTAATTATTTGACTGTTGGACAAAATGTAAAACAAGATGAGGAAATGGGCTTCATCAAATTCGGCAGCCGCGTGGATGTCTTGCTGCCACTGGGTTGTACGATAAATGTAAACCTGAATGAAGCTGTGAAAGGCGGAGTGACAGTATTGGCAAGCTGGTAATTTTATTTTTTTTCTGCACTGAAATCCTGATTCGAAAAAGGAACACTTTCAGGTATTTTTACCACATTGAATTCAAAATTATTTGCACGGTGACAATTGTTGCAGGTATTGGTAAGATAAATAAATGCGCTATTGAATGACGCGTTATTTTTTTCGCTGATGGCCTTGTTTATACTGTCAATTGCCGGATCAAGCATCGGTATCATTTTAGATTCTTTACGCTCCGTTTCATATTGTTTAATATCATCCAGCGATTCCATTATTTCATGCACTTCAAAATCCGCGAGTTTCCAGTTTTTATTTTGTCCTGCA
>Ga0206909_1128_pt1 | contig 14445 bp, 7 predicted proteins | sample Alteio_BWOrgHeat_76_FD_152943 | JGI IMG/M metagenome (GOLD analysis project Ga0206909, IMG submission 152943) | Enriched cells from forest soil in Barre Woods Harvard Forest LTER site, Petersham, Massachusetts, United States -... | ecosystem: Environmental > Terrestrial > Soil > Temperate forest > O...
TCGTGCCTTTATCATGCCAACTTGTTTTCGCACCAGTTTTTTGAGTACGGAAAAGATGGCAAACCACATTACTACAGCCCCTACGATGGAAAAATACACGACGGCTATATGTATACCGATAATGGCTTCTGGGATACGTTCAGGGCCCAGTTTCCGCTAAATACGATCATGCATCCAACAATGGAGGGCCAGTATGTACAGGCCCTGCTGGATGCACAGCAACAGTGTGGCTGGCTGCCGGCATGGTCGTTCCCGGCTGAAACCGGGGGAATGCTGGGGAATCATTCCATATCCTTACTGGCGGATGCCTGGGTAAAGGGGATCCATACATTCGACCCAAAAAGAGCGCTTGAAGCTTATTATCACGAAGCCACCAATAAAGGCCCATGGGGAAGCGCTAACGGCCGGCCCGGCTGGAAAGAATACTTTGCGGATGGTTATGTTCCATACAGCGCAAAAACACAGGGCGCAACCGCCTGGACACTGGAGTTTGCCTATGATGATTTTTGCGCTTACAACTTAGCCAAACAAACCGGGAATAAATTTTACGAGGATGTTTTTGCGCGCCAGATGTACAATTATAAAAATCTGTTCGACCCAAAAACGCGTTTTATGCGTGCAAAAGATGAAGCCGGGAATTGGATTGAGCCATTTGATCCGCTGGATTGGGGTGGTCCATATACTGAAGGTAATGCATGGCACTGGACATGGTCGGTTTTTCATGATACACAAGGGCTGATTGACCTGATGGGCGGAAAAAAGAACTTTATTGCAAAACTGGATTCCGTGTTTACAGAACCCGGAACGATCAAAGTAGGTGGGTATGGAACAGTGATCCACGAAATGACGGAAATGGCCGCCTTTAAAATGGGCCAGTACGCACAGGGTAACGAACCGATCCAGCACATGATCTACCTGTACAATTATGCCGGCCAGCCATGGAAAGCCCAGCAGCATATCCGCGAAGTGATGGACAAAATGTATAATGCGACGGAGAACGGCTATCCCGGTGATGAGGACGAAGGGCAAATGTCATCGTGGTATGTTTTAAGCGCCGCCGGTATCTACAGTGTTTGCCCCGGTACGGACCAGTATGTAATCGGCAGCCCGGCATTCAATAAAATGACTATCAGCCTTGAAAACGGGAAGAAATTTATAATTGAAGCAAATAATAACAGTAAAACGAATGTTTATATCCAATCCGCTACGCTAAACGGAAAGTCATATACCCATAGCTGGATAACACAGGCTGATATCATGAACGGTGGCATACTTCATTTTGAAATGGGCGATAAACCCAATTTTCAACGCGGGCTAAACGAAGATGATAAACCATTTTCATTGTCGCATATGTATTATAAAAGTGGAACACGCTGATTATCAGTCGCTCCATCGATTGTTATCAAATAGAGGATTTGTGTGTGTGTTGATTATCAATTATTTACACAAATTTAGTCATTTGAAAAAAGTGAAACAGTCTGATAATAAGCGTGTTTCACAATGTTCCGGGTGTTCCGTGTGTAAAAGTGGAACGCTTGGAATCGAAATAATCAATGAAAAAGCTAACTTCTCCAAAAAAATGAAAATTAAAAAAGGACAACTGATTTTATCAATGTTCGTTGTATTGCAGTCAGCAGCAATTTTTACTGCCAATGCACAAATTGCTAAAATTCCACACGGCATACTGGTCAAAGCCGGAGGCCGGCAAGTGGGGTTGATGGCTGTTAAAAATACAGTATTTTGTTTAAGCTTAAACGACTCCATCGCGCCGTCAGCCATCAACAGCGTTTTTATCGATGATAGTAACAAAGTGATCGCCCCATTTACCGTGATTTCTGCGGCACCTTCATACGGGATTAAAACAGCATATGGTAAATTGATGATCAATACCAGCACCAACACGTGGTCGTTATACGATGCGGCCGGCCGGGTACTTATCAGGGATGGTGGCTTTTCATCAACCGGCACATCAATACAGATTACCCATACCGCGCAAGGATTGTTGTATGGTTCCGGCAACAGATCGACAAAAGCACTTGAAAAAAATCAGTCCACTTCTTCTGTAAGCAATGGCGTTACCGACATTCCATACTTTTGGAATAATGCAGGATACAGCGCGTTTGGTGTTTCGGCAAACGATGATAACCCTGCAAAATGGGACCGGGCCAATAATAAAGCGACCTTAACCTGGAAATTTTCTGGCAAGGCTGCAAATTTATACCTGTGGCCCGCCAAAACTATGTACGATGCCGCAAGGGGGTATGTAAAATTGACAGGTAGGCCCAAACTCCCGCCAAGATGGGCATTTGGTTACCTGCAAAGCAAATGGGGCTGGACAGACGGCGCCTATGTATCCGACGTTGCAGGTAAATTTCGCTCGCATAAATTGCCGGTGGATGCCTTTATTTTCGACTTCGAATGGTATACCACCCTGGCTGATTATGCAGTAAAAAAGGAGGGCGAGCCAGGCTTTACCGATTTTACGTTTAATCCCCAGGTATTCCCTTCGCCGGCCAAACAAATAGCCGAATTAAAAAGCCAGGGCATTAAATTTATTGGGATCCGTAAACCACGGTTGGGTAATACCAAGCTGCTGGATACAGCCAGGAAAAACGGCTGGTTGATCAGCCCGAAAACCGATAGCCGTGATTTAAACTTCAGCAGTACCGCACTGCGAAAATGGTACGACGAAAAAAAACAGACCGCTGATCAAAGCAGGTGTTGACGCCTGGTGGGATGATGAGGGCGAATCGTATTATACCTGTTACTATTGGTGGAATACTGCTCAGCACGATTTGCTGGCCTCCATTCGCCCCAATTATCGCCACTTTACCCTAAACCGGGCATTCAGTCCCGGTAACCAACGTTTTGGCTATTGCACCTGGAGCGGCGATATTCCTTCAAACTGGCCATCTTTGGCTGAAGTACCTATGGATCTGCTTAATTTCAGCCTGGCGGGAATGTACTACGGATCTTGCGACATAGGCGGTTTCCAGGGTACGCCAACTAAAGAAATGCTGGTCCGCTGGTTCCAGGCAGGCGTGTTTTTTCCTGTTATGCGATCGCATTCCAATATCGGCACAACTCCGCGTTTTCCTTATTTGTGGGGTGCCGATGGCGAAGCTGCCATGCGCAAAGCACTCGATCTTCGCTACCAATTGCTCCCTTATATTTATAGCCTGGGGCACGAAGCTTATAGTACCGGCGCACCTATAATGCGGCCGCTGGTTATGGAGTTTCCGGCGGATACCACCGTTGCCAACATGAGGGATGAATGGCTGTTGGGAAAAGGGCTTCTGGCAGCACCGGTATTGAACGAAGGCGGCAAGCGCAAAGTCTATTTACCCAATGATACCTGGTATGACTATTATACCGGCGCTGTGATCAAGGGCGGCAAAACTATTTCGGTTGATAAGGCACTTGATGAAATACCCGTATATGTACGCGCGGGAACCATACTTCCCGTTGGGCCCGTTATTCAATATTCAGAAGAAACTTCCACTGCTCCACTCGAGATCCATATCTACCCGGGAAAAAATGGCAGCTTTAAAATGGTTGAGGATGATGGGGTATCCTACAATTACACTAAAGGCAATACAAGAACCACGGCCTGGTATTGGAACGACGTCACTAAGACATTATCATGGAAAGTAAGCGGCACTTATGCTGGTAAAAATGTTTATAAAACCATTAAAGCGGTTTTAGGCAAAGAAGAAAAGACCGCAATCATCGGTAAAAATGGAAGCCTGGTTTTTAAATAATAAAATTATGAACCACTTTGAGGTATTGCAGAAAGCGGCAAACCTTTCTTTCTGTCAAAATAAACAAGCACGAGATCAATGATAAACTACCTTTCGAAAAAAACAATTCTATTAACTACCCTGGTATGTTGCCTGATCCTGAACGCATTGGCGCAGGACACTATTTATTATCTGAATAACAGTAATCCCCAAAGTTCATGGAAGATAAAAGCTGCGGTTGACGTAAGGGCCGACAGTGTAAACATTTACAAAGCAGGTTACAATACTGATGATTGGGTGGGTGCTATTGTTCCGGGGACGGTGTTTGCATCTTATGTGGCCGATGGGCTGGAAAAAGATCCCAATTTCGGCGATAATATTTATAAGGTTGATAAAAAGAAATATGACCGTGATTTTTGGTATCGGACTGAATTCAGCATTCCGTCCTCCTTTACAAAACGGGTGATATGGCTGAATTTCAAAGGAATAAACCGCAAAGCGGACATCTTTTTGAATGGTAAAAAACTGGGCAGTCTTGATGGATTTATGCAGCGCGGAAGATATGATATAACTAACTTAATTAATAAAAACGCCCCCAATGTGTTAGCCGTATTGGTTTATTGGCCCCATACGCCGCTGGTAAATTATGCAAGCCCTACTTATATTCCCAGCGCAAGTTGGGATTGGATGCCCTACGTCCCCGGTTTGAATATGGGGATAACCGACGATGTTTTTTTAAACACTACTGGCGGACTCACCCTGGATGACCCATGGATAAGAACTGATCTTCCAACGAACGCACGCGCTGATCTTTCGCTGGAAATGAAGATCAAAAACAGCTCCGGGAATTTTGAGCAGGGTGTATTAAGCGGTACCATTAACCCCGGCAATATTCAATTTTCCGAAAAGGTATTTGTGGGCGCTAACGGATCGGCGGATATTAAGATCGACAAAAAACGCTTCCCCGAACTGGCCATCAACAGCCCGGAACTTTGGTGGCCAAATGGCTATGGCGATCCGAATTTATATACCTGCAACCTGAGTTTAAAGGTGGGGGATGCGGTATCGGATCAAAAGGAAATTAAATTCGGCATAAAAAAGTACACTTACGATACAGTTGGTCATGTGTTACATGTTTATGTAAATGGTATCAAAGTATTTTTAAAAGGCGGTAACTGGGGTATGAGCGAATACATGCTCCGCTGCCGGGGCAATGAGTATGATACCAAAGTGCTGTTTCATAAAGAAATGAACTTTAATATTATCCGCAACTGGATAGGTTCGACCACCGACGAGGCGTTTTACGATGCCTGCGATAAATACGGAATAATGGTTTGGGATGATTTTTGGTTGAACTCCATCCCAAATCTGCCCGACGATATCAATAGTTTTAATACCAATGCTGTTGAAAAAATAAAACGGTTCCGGAACCATCCGTCTATTGCCATCTGGTGCGGTGATAACGAGGGGACCCCCATGGCGCCGCTTAATGGCTGGCTGAAGGAGGATATAAGCGCTTTTGACGGCAACGACAGGTATTACCAGCCAAATTCACACGCCGGCAACTTAACAGGCAGCGGCCCGTGGACAAATTCGGATCCACGCTGGTATTTCAGCCGTTTCCCGAACGGTTTTGGCGGCAACCCCGGTTGGGGATTGCGGAGCGAGATAGGAACAGCCGTATTCATCAACTTCGACAGCTTTAAAAAGTTTATGCCCGAAGATAAATGGTGGCCGCGCAATGAAATGTGGAACCTCCATTTTTTTGGACCTTCAGCGGGCAACGCCGGGCCTGACCTGTATGACGATGCCATTGCAAAACGATATGGAAAAGCAACCGGCATAGAAGATTATTGCCGAAAAGCCCAGTTACTGAACATCGAGACTAACAAAGCAATGTATGAAGGTTGGGAAGATAATATTTGGGAAGATGCATCAGGCATTATGACATGGATGAGCCAGTCGGCATACCCGTCGCTGGTATGGCAAACGTATGATTATTATTATGACCTCACGGGCGCTTATTGGGGTGCAAAAAAAGCATGCGAGCCTTTGCATATCCAATGGAACCCGGTAAACAATTCCATAAAAGTGATCAATACTACCCGGTTTGATGAACAGGGCCTTACTGCAAAAGCAGATGTTTATAACAGTGACGGCAGTTTAGTGCCTCAATACAGTCAGTCGAAAATTGTAGATGCCCCGGCGAATACGGCAACCAATTGCTTCACACTCGATTTCGCGCAGGAGCGCGAAAACCTCGCGCTGAACAAGCCCGCCTTTGCTTCTTCTACTGCAAGCGGCGAACCTGCGTTGGTGACCGATGGTAAGCCCGGCAGCCGCTGGGCCAGCAATCAATCGGATAATGAGTGGATCTATGTTGATCTGGGGCAGGAGCAAATAGTGAACGGTGTAAAACTCAATTGGGAAGAAGCTTTTGGACGATCGTTTAAAATACAGGTATCAGACGATGCAAAAAGTTGGAGAGATGTTTATGAAACTGAAGATGGACATACCGGTATTCAGCAAATAACTTTTGACGAAGAGAAGGCGAGGTATGTACGCATGTTTGGCCTGCAGCGCGGTTCGGGCTGGGGGTATTCACTCTGGGATTTTGAAGTTTATGGCGGCCAGCCAAAAAGCAACGGCTTAAGCGATGTGCATTTTATCAAACTAAAACTAACCGACAAAACCGGTAAGCTGGTATCGGATAATTTTTACTGGCGCGGAAATAAAAGGACAGATTTTACTGCCCTTAATAGTCTCCCCAAAGTTGATTTGAAAACGTCCTGGTTTGTAAAACATCAGGATGGTAAATATTTTATCGATGTGCGGGTTATCAATCCCGCCTCAACCGCTGCAGCCGCTTTCGCTGTCAGGGTGCAGGCCGTAAAAGCAAGCACCGGCGAGCAAATTTTACCGGCCGTTATGAGCGACAATTATTTTTCGTTAATGAAAGGCGAATCAAAAGATCTAAAAATTGAATTTGATGAAAAGGTTTTGGGTAATGATAAAGTTAAGGTTTTGGTACAGCCCTACAACAACCCCTAAAACAAAGTCGAATGAGTTTTTGAACGATAGTAATGGTCATCATATAAGGGAGTGTAAATAAAAATTAAATTGTAATTTAAAACTTTTGAAAACTTTTGGAGTAATTTACGCATCAAATAATCTGGTGTAGCTAAAAATATGGAGGCCAAACCCAATTTTACCGAGCGAAAATACGTAGTGATCCTGCTTTTTGTAACCTCGCTGTTTTTGCTTTGGGGGATAGCGATGTCATTGGGCGATACGTTGAATAAACACTTCCAAAACGTTCTGCACATTTCAAAAGCAAAATCAGCATACGTTCAGCTTTCTTTATTTGGCGCATACGCAGTTATGGGTATCCCCGCAGGTTTATTTATGAGGCGATTCGGGTACAAATGGGGGGTTTTACTGGGACTTTGTTTGTATTCCGCCGGCGCATTTCTTTTTGTACCTGCTTCAAACGCCGGATCATTCGGCTTTTTCAGGTTTGCTTTATTTGTACTTGCATGCGGCCTGGCCACGCTCGAAACGGTGGCTCATCCCTTCGTTGCCTCATTAGGCGACCAACGCACCAGCGACCAGCGGATAAATTTTTCCCAGTTTTTCAACGGGCTGGGAGGTATCATCGGACCAGTTGTGGGGGGCTATTTTATTTTGAAAGCCGGACAAGAACATTCCAACGACCTGGTAGCTGTAAGGAATTTATATTTTGTTATCGGCATCGCAATTGCAGCGGTGGCTGTTTTGTTTTCATTTGTAAAAGTGCCGGTGTTGTCGGATCCGCATGTGGTAGCTGTCGACTCTTATGCCGTTGGAGGGGCTGACCATATCCCAAAGAAATTATTTCAGCATAAACACTTTGTTTTTGCGGCGATTGCGCAATTGTTTAATGTGGCTGCACAGGGCGGGACCTGGGCATACTTTATTAATTATGGGCACGATATTATGGGGCTGTCATCCGAAAAGGCCGGTTATTTTTTTGGATTAAGTATGCTGATGATGGTTTTAGGGCGCTTAGTTGGGACTTTGTTGATGCGGTATGTAATAGCTCCACACAAACTGCTTTGGATATTTGCCGCATGCAATATTTTAATGTGTCTGATTGTTGCTCAAAGCTTCGGAACGGTATCCTTCATCGCGCTGATCATGATCAATTTCTTTTTTAGCATCATGTTCCCCACTATTTTTAGCCTGGGTTTGAAAGATTTGGGGAAATCAACCGAGCAGGCGTCATCTTTTATCGTTATGGGTGTGGTTGGCGGCGGATTGTTCCCTTTTTTAATGGGGTGGGTTGCCGACCATAACGTTGCTACTGCGTATTATTTACCTATAATATGCTATGCAGTTATCTTTTTATTTGGCTTTTTGTACCCCCGTTTAAACCGTGGGAGCAATTAGCTAAATTGATTTACAAATAAATCGGCCGAAAAGCATCGTTTAAAAAAAATATGAGTTATATTACAGCATATATTTGAAAAGAACCTATTTAAAGTGAAGAAAAAGTTATCCATAGTTGATATTGCTAACAGCTTAAACGTATCCAAAACAACCATCTCTTTTATCCTGAACGGCAGGGCACAGGAAAAGCGCATAGGAGCTGAACTGGTTGAGCGCGTTTTAAAATTTGTAGAAGAAGTTGGTTACAAGCCAAACCCGCTGGCGAAGAGCCTCCGTACCGGTAAATCAAACATTATCGGGCTGATGGTTGAAGATATTGCCAATCCATTTTTCGCCAACATAGCCAGGTTAATTGAGGATCGTGCTTATAACAATGGTTATAAGATAATTTATTGCAGCACGGATAACAATACCGAAAAAACGAAAGATCTGATTCAAATGTACCGCGACCGGCATGTCGACGGTTATATCATTGCACCGCCTGAGGGTATCGAGGATGAAATAAATTCATTGATAAAAGCAGGTTTTCCCGTTGTTTTGTTCGACCGGAACCTGGAGAATGTTAACGCAGATTACGTTGTGGTCGATAATCTTTTTAGTACCTACAATGCAACGCAGCATTTAATAAGCCAGGGATATAAAAATATCGCGTATATCTCGTTTTTATCATCGCAGGCACAGTTAACCCAGCGCATGCAGGGCTATAAAAATGCTTTAAAAGAGCACAACTTAAAGCCAATTGTTAAAGAGGTATTGTTTAATCGCGACAATGATATCATCATGGAGCCGATAAGAACATTTTTAAAGAAACGAAGGGATGATATCGACGCTGTTTTATTTGGCACTAATCACATTGGTGTTTGCGGACTCCGGTTATTTAACGAATTGGACATTAAAGTGCCCGATGATATAGCTGTCGTTTCCTTTGACGATTACGAGGTTTTTCAATTGTTTACACCACCGATCTCGGCCATCGCCCAACCCATTGTTCAAATTGCTGATAATGTGATCACTACCCTATTGAGCAAGCTGAATTCTCCTTTTAAAGACAAATCGGTTAAAACTATTATGCTTTCAACCGAGCTTAATATCCGCAGTTCATCGGCTGCGGCGCAAAAGAAAGCTGCTTATAGCAAGCAAGCAATTGCCGGGCTTTGATTAAATCAAAAATGAATTCGCACCACCTTTAAGCATGTAAATCTTAGATTTCCACACCAATATTCCCGACGTTTTTTCGGGCAGGCTGATGTTTATTTGCCACTTACTTTTTTCTAATTTATAGCTAACTGAAACTTTTCCATCAGGGTGTGGTATATCGCCTCCAACGTCTGTTAAAGTACCCAAATGCGGCTCTATTTTTACTTTAGTAAACCCCGGGGCGTAGCTATCGACACCTAATACAGTTCTGAAAAATTCAATGTTGGGGCTGGCGCCCCAGGCATGGCAGTCCGAACGGGTTCCCCGCAGATCTGATACTTCGCCCCAGGTGGTCATGCCCATTTTTATATTATCGCGCCATACATCCAGCCAATTCATATAATCATTACCCAAGCCGCCTTTTATGAGGGCCTGGTGCAGGTAATATTTAAAATAAATGGTGCATTGTGTTAAGGTGCTGTCAGCCAGTAGGCGTTTGCTCATTGCAGACATATCCGTGGTGCTCACCATGCCCGTAAGTATAGCAAGTGAGTTAGCGTGTTGCGAGTACCCGGTTTTTTCTTTAGTATCGGCATATAGCTTTTTAACCGGGTCCCAATACTTACGTTGTATAGTGGCCTTTAACTGTGCAGCCTTTTGGTTGTAAATATTAGCATAATCCTGCAGGCCAATTTTGGCTTCCATTTCTGCTGCCCATTGGTATGCCCATAGTAGTTGCAGGTCGTAAATTGCAGCGCTGCCGTCCGACCCTTTAACTTCGCCGGCCAAATTACCCGCCCAGTCAACAAAAGCCCAGTAGGGTGTATCTTTTAACGAGCCATCCGGCTGCTGGTATTTGCTGAAAAAATCCAGCACGGCCCTCTCGCTAACTAACTTATTTTTAATAAAATCACTATCGTTACGATACATCCAGTAATCATGCAGCATACAGATGTACCACAGCGAAAACGTTGAGATAATCTGCGTTCCTTTCGTCGGGTAACAGCTCCTGGTGACACCTTCTGCTATTCGGGAATGGTCCATCAGCGTGAGCGCATTGCGCGCCAGCCGGTCGTCGCTGGTATTATAATAGGATACCAGTGCCTGGATCCTTGTATCACCAATATACTGTAATTGCTCATAATAGGGGCAGTCGGTATAAGTTTCCCAGGCGTTGAGCCTTGCCGTACGCCAGCCGATATCCAATATTTGCTTTATCTCGGTATTGTCTGTATTAAATTCTGCTATCCGTTTAAACGGATAACCGGTAAAGGTTCCATAAAGATCATCGATAGTCAACGGCTCGTTTTTAGTTTGTACGATCAGCCTGATATAACGGAAAGTACGGAAGTTTAATGTGGTAAACGATTGCCCCGTGCCGCCATCGGCAATCAGGCTGTCTATCCGGCCTACAAAGTCCTTACCGTCAACCTCATCCCTGTTGCTTTTACGGGTACCCCGGCTGCCTTTATCGTAAAGTGCTTCGGCGTAACCCAATGAAATCCCTGCATCTTTACCACCGCTAAAATTTAGTGTTATATAGGCGTTTGTTTCAAATGTTTGATCGAGCAGTAAGGTAACAGTGGTATTGGCGGGGATGGTTATCGCTCCCTTTTCGCCGGGAAATGTGGACGGGATACTTATGCCAATCGCGCTGCGCAGTTTAGGGATGCGCTGGTAGGTCATTTCCCTTGCGGGCAATGTCGAAGGCACCAATGCCCAGTCAATTCCCCAACTCATTCCTTTAAGTGTTCCGCTCATCACTCTGGCCGCAAACGGCCAGGCGCTGTCGTCATAGCTAACAGCCGCCCAATCGCCTTTAATAGTTTGATTCATATCTACCATTTCGCCTTTGCTGGCGGCGAAAAAATAGCCAGGAACAGGCTGCCGCCCGGAATCACGAATGCATTTCCAGGTTTTATTGGTGTTAAGCACTTCTTCGTTAGCCGAATTGCCCTGCACGATGAATGCCGTGCGCACAGAGATCTGCGCTTCGGGACGGAACTGGGCCTCATTATAAACCAGCGCCGACACGGTGTTTTTGCCCGCGGTAAGGTAAGGCGCCAGGTCAACCGTTTCGTAGTTCCAGAAATAGGTATCGCCGCGTGCTGGGCCGAGTGATATCAGTGTGTCATTCACATATAACTTATAACGATTGTCGGCAGATACATGGATAATGAAAGATGCAGGTTTGGCAGCAAGGCTAATGCTTTTACGAAAATAGTACACCCCATATGTATTGCCGGCATCAAGGGGTGCCGCTATCCAATCAGCGTGCCATGGGCGATTATCGTTTGAAAAAGATCTGGGTTGTGAATGGCTGGATTGTGTGGAAAATAAATTTGCAATTGCTAACAGGAACAGATAAAGGTGTTTCATAGAGGGTTTATATGGGCTTGCTAAATCGATTTGGCAATTTAGAAAAAAAAATCAAATAACCAGTTACCGCGTCGGTAACATTTTTAAAATAATAAGCCGCAAACGATTTTGTCGACAAAAGGCATGTAGACAGGGGCCATGAAGATTAACAGTCATATTTAGCTTCACTATTGTCACCTAAGAATGGAAGAAGTAGGGGACTAGCAATGATGAGTAAAGATAATGACGTTGCGCTTTGGTCGAAAAATTCTTATTAGCGAGTTGCGAAGGTACTAATGCATTATTTGGTGGAGCCCCTCAGGATCAGCCCAGGTTGAATGATCACCTTACTTACGTCTTTTAACCGCACCCTGTTTTCCAGTTTATCCAAAAGCGTTTTGAATAATTGCTTGGCCATCTCGTCAAGTGGTTGCGAAATGGCGCTGATAGAAGGGTTATAAATATTGAAAACGTCGTGATCGTCAAATGCAATAACGGAAATATCCCCGGGAATATTCAGGCCAAGTTCATTGATTGCTTTTATGCCGCTCAATGCCAGGTAGTTGGTCGCGAATACGATCGCATCGATCCCTGGGTTATCTTTGATAAATTGAACGCATTGCTGGGCGTTGGTTTCTGTATCATTTTCAAAGGAAACTTTCAGAATAAAAGGTTTAAGACGATGCTTTTTTAACGCAGCGGTATATCCCGAGATCCTTTCAGTCATTTGGCTCTGCTCAGAATCTAAAGTAACCAACGCGATCTTCTTTGCCTGCGTTTCAACCAGGTACTCCACACCCTCAAAGGTCCCCTTAAAATTATCAAGCCCAACATAATCCGTTGAAATACCGGGCAAGTACCTGTCAAACAACACCACCGGCAAATTGTCGTTGATTAACGCCTTGATCTCGGGTTCAATGCCAACCGGTGGCGTAATGATATAGCCATCCACATAGCGTGCCCGCAGTAAATTGATTAACTGTCTTGTTTTTTCGGGGTCGTTTTCGGTACTGCAATAAATTATTTTGTATCCATTCTTATAGGCCAGCGCCTCTAAATGAAAAGCAATATGTGAAAAGAAATAATCCGAGATCTTTTCAACCATCAAACAGATCATTTTTGTTTTACCAGTGCTCAGGCTTTTTGCAAGCTGGTTAGGTTTATAACCCTTTTCCTCACAATACTTCAGGACTTTTTGTGCCAACTCGTCGGTTATTCGTTTTTCCTTCGCCTTCCCGTTCAGTATGAATGACACCGTAGACTTTGCAACATGCAATTCGTTAGCGATGTCGTTGATGGATAATTTTTTACTCATTTAACGCGCACAATTATTTTGTTACTAAGTAATGATGTTTTTTTAATAAAATTAAACCTGTCTCTTTAATTATAACCTTACAATACCCAAAAACAAATCGCATACTCACCATATTGGCAAAGATTTTATAAAAAACCATAACTCTATTTGCAAAACCGGTTTATTGTAGCGATAAAGCTAATTTATTTTTTCCGAAAATAGCATTTTATATTGCAAAACCGGTTTTATTAATTATTATTGTGGTCAGTAAGGTATTACATCTTCCGGGTATCGTAAAAAGTGCCCGAATATTTTTATCCCTGGTAACCAATTGTACAGCCTAATAGTAAATGATAACGTATTTTTCACGATAGCAGGTAACCTGTTTATGGCTTTTTTCAAAATTGGTAAACAGTGTTTTGGGCGGAAAATAAACTTTATCAAATCAATAGCATCCGAGGCGACAACTGGCCGTTCGGTGTTTAAAGCGTCAGGGAACTAATATAATAATATTTAATAGTGAACATCATATAATAATAGCATGTCCAGGTTTCTCCTTTTTGCATATAAATGGAGTGGGGGTAATAATTAGTAAGGTGACAAAAAGAGAAAATAATGAAAATTAATAGCTTATCAACATCGTTCATTTTAGCAGCTGACATAGGTGGTTCACATATTACCGCTGGTATTTGCCACCTGGAAAGTTACAGTATCCTTACCCAAAGCATCGTACGGGTGGAGGTGAACAGTAAAAGTCCCGCTGAAAGTATTCTGGCCCGCTGGGAAAGTGCATTTGAACAGGTGTTACAAAAGAATATAATGGCATCGGTTTCGGGAGTTAGCATAGCAATGCCAGGACCGTTCGACTATGAAAAAGGCATATCTTACATAAAAGGGCTTGATAAATATGAGTCGCTATACGGAATGGATATCAAGCAGCACCTGGCTGACCTGCTGACTATAGACCACCAGGTTATCCGGTTCAGAAACGATGCGGAATCAACAATTGCGGGCGAGGTATTGAGCGGGGCCGGCAAAAACTACCAGCGTGTAATGGGTATAACTCTTGGAACAGGTTTAGGATCAGCATTTACTGAAAATGCGATCACAAAGGATTTAAACCTGGGCAGTGATCCTTACAAAGAAACTATGGCCGACGATTATCTTTCAACCCGCTGGTTTTTGAAGCGTTATCTTGAATTGACAGGTGTGCGTTTAACAGGCGGCGTAAAAGAACTTGCCGAATTAGCCCCCGGCAGTGCAATAGCCCGTGATGTATTTATGGAGTTTGCAAATAATATGAGCGAGTTTCTGTCCGGGCCAATTGTTCATCATAATCCTGATGTTTTAATTATTTGCGGCAATATTGCAAAGGCATCTGAATTTTTCGTGCCGCACCTCACAAAAAAGTTAAATTCTATACCCATTAAGTTGGCACTGCTTGGCGAAAATGCCCCTCTTATAGGCGCTGCGGTGATGTTCGATACG
>Ga0206909_1027_pt2 | contig 14433 bp, 17 predicted proteins | sample Alteio_BWOrgHeat_76_FD_152943 | JGI IMG/M metagenome (GOLD analysis project Ga0206909, IMG submission 152943) | Enriched cells from forest soil in Barre Woods Harvard Forest LTER site, Petersham, Massachusetts, United States -... | ecosystem: Environmental > Terrestrial > Soil > Temperate forest >...
GAAAATATTATTGCAAAAATTTTAGATGATAAAATAAAAAGAAATTCTCTCAAAAACTTTAAGATCGCTTTAAAGAAACCCAAACTTTCTGTCATCGCGGAAATCAAACGCCAGTCACCCAGCAAAGGTAAAATTGCAGATATTAAAGATCCTGTTGATTTAGCAATGAAATATGTTCAAGGCGGCGCAAATGCGGTATCGGTATTAACAGACAAAAAATTTTTCAACGGCTCTATTGATGATTTAAAAAAAGTCTCTGAAGCGCTGGAAAAGTTTCCCTGCCCTGTTTTGCGCAAAGATTTTATCATACATGAAATACAAATCGCAGAAGCGATAGCGTCTGGCGCAGATGCGATTTTATGTATTGTAGCCATACTGGGTGATCATACTAAAATCCTCCTGGATTATGCGCGAAAAATGGGTATAGAAGTTCTCGTAGAAGTTCACAACGCAGATGAGATTAAAATTGCATTGGACAGTGGCGCTCAAATCATTGGCGTTAATAATCGCAATCTTTCAACTTTTGAAGTTGATACAAATAATGCTTTGGAATTAGTTAAAAAAATTCCAGATCATATTATTAAAGTTGCGGAATCCGGAATAACAGATCCAAACCTTGCGCAAAAATATTATCAAGCAGGATTTGATGCTGTTTTGATTGGCGAAGGATTAGTCAGATCAGATAACCCCAAAGATTTTATTCGAGCCTGTCGACATGTCCAATAAACTATTGGTCAAAATCTGCGGGATTAGAGATTTGGATATCGCAAAGCAAACAGCAAAGCTTGGCGCTAATTATATTGGATTGGTTTTTTATCCTGACTCCAAACGAAATGTTGATGCCAAACAAGCAAAATTACTTTCTGATATGATTAAACAAAATGGTGCAATACCGGTTGCGGTATTTGTTGATCAAACCGCTGCTGAGATGCAAGAAATTTGTCTCAACACAAATATATCTACAGTACAATTACATGGAAATATTTCAAGACAACAGCATTATTTATTGCCGGAAAATTATACCCGCATATATGCAATTACCCAATTTGAACATGAAAATCAACTAACTTATTGTCAACCTGAACGTGATTTTTTATTATATGATCATATTGATTCTGGCAAAGGCAAAAGTTTTGATTGGACAAAATTTTTACCGCCAGATAAATTTCGCTGGTTCCTGGCAGGCGGCTTAAACCCTGATAATATCCATTCAGCCATACAAAAATTAAATCCCTCTGGCGTAGATGTTTCCAGCGGTGTTGAAAATCAGTCTGGTCAAAAGGATATTGAATTAATTCAACGTTTTATTCAGGAGGCAAAACGATGAAACAAAAAAAATCATTTCAGCAAAAACACGGACGCTATGGCGAATTTGGAGGCGTCTACATGCCAGAATTATTGATGGCGCCTATACATGAATTAACACTGGCCTGGAATAAAATAAAGCATCAAAAACAATTTCACTCTACTCTGATTAATCTTTTAAAAAATTATGCGGGACGCCCTACTGCACTGACTGAAACTCCTCATTTTTCCAAAGCGATTACCGGCCCCCGGATTTTTTTAAAACGCGAAGATTTATTACATACGGGTGCACATAAATTAAACAATGCTTTAGGACAATGTCTACTCGCCAAACAGATGGTGAAAAAACGCATCATTGCCGAAACGGGTGCCGGCCAACATGGCGTCGCCACAGCAGCAGCTTGCGCCTATCTTGGCCTGGAGTGTGTCATCTACATGGGCAGTGAAGATATTAAACGCCAATCACCTAATGTATTGCGGATGACTTTAATGGGCGCAAAAATTGTGTCTGTCAAAAACGGTACGGCGACATTAAAAGATGCGATAAACGACACGTTAAGAGATTGGTCTGAATCTTATAGCGATACTTATTATTGCCTGGGCTCAGCATTAGGCCCTCATCCATACCCAGAAATGGTCGCAAGCTTTCAATCTATCATTGGCAAAGAAACCAAAAAACAATGTCTGGCTCAAATTCAAGCATTACCTGATATCATTATAGCCTGTGTTGGAGGTGGTTCTAATGCTATAGGAATATTTTCAGCTTTTCTGGATGAACCTAAAGTAAGACTCATAGGCGTAGAAGCTGGCGGTCATGGCTTTGAATTGGGCGAACATGCTGCACGTTTTCACATGCTGACACCCGGCGTTCTACATGGTTGTTATACTTATGTATTACAAGACACACACGGTCAGATTGCGCCTACAGCTTCAATTTCAGCAGGTTTGGATTATCCCGCTGTTGGGCCCCAACATGCTTTATTATATCAACAAAAACGAGCAGAATATGTTTCGGTGAATGACCAGGAAGCTTTGCATGCACTCAAATTATTAGCCCGCACTGAAGGGATAATATGCGCTTTGGAATCAGCACATGCGTTGGCCTATTTAATTAAAATTGCACCAAATTTATCTAAAACTCAAAATATTGTTGTCAATCTATCAGGCCGCGGCGATAAAGATTTACCCACACTGATGGGCATGGAAAAAGACCAGGTGAATATATGATAAACGGCATAGAACACATAGAAAACAGCTTTAAACAATCTAAATTATTTATAGGTTATCTGACTGCAGGTGATGGCGGTATTGAACGTACTTTGGAAGCGTCTTTGGCTTTAATCAAAGGCGGCATAAATATGTTGGAGATAGGCGTGCCCTTTTCTGATCCTATAGCAGACGGACCCGTCATACAACGCGCAACCGCACGTGCTCTTGAAGCAAATACAAGTTTGGATGATATATTGTGGTTAGCCAGGAAAATTCGTGAAAAAAGCGAAATTCCCCTGATTTTATTCAGTTATCTTAATCCCATACTCGCTATTATGAATACTGATTTTTTTAAACAAGCCAGTCTTGCCGGTATTGATGGCGCTCTGCTTGTCGATTGTCCTTTGGAAGAATCAGAATTATTTCGCGAACAATGCCTTGTAGAAAACATTGCGCCCATTTATGTGATTTCCCCCTCCACTTCGCTTTCACGCATTAAAGCGATTGATAAATCAGGAAAAGGATTTTTATATTATGCTTGCCGAAAAGGTACAACAGGTATGCGAATAGGGTTACCTGAAGATTTTGTAGAAAAAATACAATCTATTCAATCTGTTGTCCACTTGCCCATCGCCGCTGGTTTTGGAATTTCTCAGAAAGATGCAGCAAAGCAAGTCCTGGAACATACACAGGGTGTCGTTGTAGGTTCGTTATTTGTAAAAGCATTGGAAGATGGTACAACACCTGCTGAATTAACCCAACTTGCATTAAGCATTAATCCATTATTGTAGAGACAAGGCATTGCCTTGTCTCTACAATTTATTTAATTTGGAGAATTACATATGATTTTAGTACTGAAAGAAAATACAACGAAAAAAGAAGTTGAAGAACTGCTAAAGAGATTAGCCTGGATGAACCTCCAAGCTGTGTCGACAGAAGAAAATGGACGATATACGATTGCTATTGTCAGTGGTGCTGATGAACATACTGATTTTAAGCAATTTGCTGTTTTACCCCACGTGGAAAATGTTCTACCGTTTAAACAAAAATTTAAACTCGCCGGACGAGAAATTAAAAAAGATCGAACTGTTATTCATATCAATCATCATAGCATTGGCGGCGGCACTCTGGCTGTCATGGCAGGGCCGTGCTCTATAGAATCAAAAGAACAAATTCATCAAACCGCTGCATTGGTTGCAGCAGCAGGTGCTAATATTTTACGTGGTGGTGCATTTAAACCCCGCACATCCCCTTATGATTTTCAGGGATTAGGCGAAAAGGGTTTGCAGTTTATGCAAAGTGCCGCAAAGAAAAACAATATGCTTAGCGTCTCCGAAGTTATGGATCCGAATGATATTGATTTATTGTCACAATATGTCGATATTCTCCAAATCGGTGCGCGTAATATGCAAAATTTTAGCTTATTAAAACAAGCCGGCAAATCCAATAAGCCCATATTATTAAAACGCGGATTATCTGCAACTTATATGGATTTTCTGATGGCTGCTGAATACATACTCCAAACGGGCAATCTCAACGTTATATTATGTGAACGCGGAATAAGAACTTTTGAAACCTTTGCACGCAATACCCTGGATATAGCAGCAGTTCCTATTTTACATGAACTCAGTCATTTGCCCATAATAGTTGATCCGAGTCATGGTACGGGCATGCGCAACATTGTGCCGCCAATGGCTTGTGCTGCAGTCGCCGCAGGCGCAGATGGCATTATGGTAGAGGTTCATCCAGAACCCGACAAATCATTTTCTGATGCCGCACAAACCATTTCGCCAGAATCTTTCAAGAATATGATGATATCATTACGGCAAATTGGCAAAGTTGTTAACATAAAAGTTCTGTAAGATAATATCAGGTATATAACATGACTAACATTATTTTAATTGGCTTTAAAAATTCAGGAAAAACCGCAATAGGAAAATTGCTTGCAAAGAAATTAAATAAAAACTTTATAGACACGGATGATATAATTATACAAGAATATAAACTAAAAAATAATATATTATTGAATTGTCGTGAGATATTACAAAAACATGGGGAAGCGTATTTTAGAGATTTAGAAAAAAAATCCATTGCTGGTTTAGACCATATAAATAATACACAAAATGATATTATCGCTACCGGCGGCGGCTGTGTATTATATCCTGAAAATGTTGATCATTTAAAAAAAATAGGTAAATTAATTTATCTGGCTATTTCTTATCAGACATTAAAAGACAGAATATTTCAGCAGAATGTTCTGCCATCTTATTTGGATCCTATACAGCCTAAAAAAAGCTTGAAAATTATCTATGATCAATTAAAAACTATTTTTGATCAAATTGCAGATTTAAAAATATCCACAGAAAACAAATCTGCCAGTAAAATCGCGGAAGAACTTATTACGTTCATATTATAGAGCTATTCATATGAAAATCATACCCGTTAAAGCATCTACAGATTATAATATCACTATAGCCAATAAATTATTGAGCACAAATGTATTAAGTGATTATTGTTCTCATCTCAAAAAACGCATTGTGATTATCACTGACAGTAATCTGGTAGAATCGCTGGCCAAAAAATTACAAAAAATATTATTACAACAAAATACTAAAGCCGATCTGTTTTCATTTCCTGCTGGTGAAATTCACAAAACGCGTGAAACCAAACAAATTCTGGAAGATAATTTATTATCAAAAAATTATGGACGTGATACTTGTTTGATTGCAATAGGCGGCGGTGTTGTGACTGATATGGTTGGTTTTGTGGCAGCAACTTATTGCCGCGGTATTCCTGTTATTTACATCCCCACATCTTTGCTGGCCATGGTTGATGCAGGCATTGGTGGAAAAACTGGCGTTAACACGCCACACGGCAAAAATCTTATTGGCACCTTTACTCAACCTCAGGTTGTATTAATAGATACTGATGTTTTACAGACTTTGCCAGATCATGAGTGGCGTAATGGTATTGTAGAAATCATCAAACACAGCCTGATTGCTGATGCTGATTTCTTTTGTAGTTTACAAGATAATAATAATATAAAAAAATTTAATGCACGCGATGCTGAATTTTTAGAAAATATTATTTATGCAAGCAGTTTAATTAAAAAAAATATTGTCGAGCAAGATGAAAAAGAACAAGTTGGTATAAGACAACTATTGAATTTTGGACATACCATAGGTCATGCTATAGAGACCATAGAAAATTATGCCATCAGCCATGGTGAAGCTGTTGCTATTGGAATATTGGTTGAAAGCTATTTATCCGTAAAATCAGGATTTTTATCTCAATCTAATTTAGATAAAATTTATCATATTTTAAGTAATTACAGCTTGCCGTTGAAAACTATTGCATTTGAAGATAAAAACAAAATATTACTTCAAAAATTATTATCTCTGGATAAAAAATCCATTAACAACATTCCACAGTTTGTATTATTAGATGATATTGGAAAGCCGCATCGTCATCATGGTGCTTATGCTATGCCTGTCGATGCTGAACAAATTACTCAGGCATTGGATTGGGCAGCAGAAAATTTTGTGAGGCAGTAAAAATGCTTATTGCAGTTATCAATGCCAAAGAATACAACCCTGCCAGGCAGCAGATTAATTTAGCCATACCTCAATCAGACGGAATAGAGTTACGCCTGGATTATTGGAATAAATTAGATATTCATCTTATCGCTGAATTACGTCGTGAATTTAAAATTCCTATGATATTTACCTTGAGGAAAAAATCTCAAGGCGGATATTACGCTCACAGCGAAAAACAAAGATTAGATGATCTTTTAAGTCTCTGTCAATTACAACCAGAATATATGGATCTGGAATATGATACACCAGATGATTTTTTACAAATAATACAAAAAGATTTTCCAAACATTAAATTAATCTCTTCTTATCATGATTTTGATAAAACACCAGATAATTTGGAAAAAATATTAATATCGATACAACATCCTGCTTTTTCAATTTATAAAATCGCTGTGAAAGCAAATTCTGTTATAGACGGCCTTAAATTATTAAAATTTTCATATACTTATAGCAAACGTTATTTATTAACTGCTATAAGCATGGGAGAATATGGCAGCTATACACGGATATTAAGCCCAATCGTTGGAAGCCAGATAAACTATGCCAGTCTCAGTGATACAGAAACCACAGCGCCAGGACAAATTTCACTTGAAAGTTTAAATAAAATTTATCATATTCGACAACTAAATACAGACACTAAAATTTACGCATTACTCGGTGATCCTGTCGACAAAAGTGCAGGGCATATTTTACATAACCAGGCGATACAAATTCTCAACAAAAATGCTGTCTATATCAAATTGCAAATTAAATCCAATGAACTAAAACAAGCTATTCAATATTGTCATGATTTACCGTTCTCTGGCTTCAGCATTACGATGCCTCTTAAAGAAGTTATTATAGATTTATTAGATAAAATTGACAGTACAGCACACAAGATTAAAGCTATTAACAGCATTGTGAAAGATCATTCTCAATTTATAGGATTTAACACAGATGGATTAGCCATCAACAGCATCTTGGATAAAACCCAACTTTCAAATAAAATAGTTGTTATTTTAGGCGCCGGCGGTGCTGCGCGCGCCATCGCTTACGAAGCTATACAACACGGTGGAAAAATCATTATTTTAAACCGAAGCCTGGATAAAGCTAAAAAACTTTCACAAGATTTAGGCTGCGAAGCCTATAGCTTTGATAATAGACTATCTATACAATCATTAAAATATGATATTATGATTAATACGCTTCCATTTAATATCTTACCTCCAGACTATCTTCCCTTTATTTCCAATACTATAGCAATGGATATTGTCTATCATCCTATTCATACACCATTTCTGGGAATAGCACAAAAATCAAACTGTATTTGTATACCCGGCTATGAAATGTTTATTCGCCAGGCTCTCTTGCAGATTCAACGATGGTTTGAGCCCAGCAAACAGGAAATTGAAAATATTAAAAATAAGATGAGAGAATATTTTTTGGGGTTGTCATATATGGACTCGCCCGTTTGTGCAAGCAGAATTTAGCCTATAAGCAAAGAAATTGAGTTGCTGTCATCCCCGCCGCGTTACATACAAAATGAACTTCAGGATTTCCAGTAGGTAGAGACGCAAAATATTGCGTCTCTACTGGATCCCCGCTGGAAATCTCAATATTCTTTTGATCCTTGTGCGGCGGGGATGACAACAACACCAGACACCAGTTGAATCTCTTTCATGAGCGATATAAATTCAACTTCAGAATAAGTGTTGTGCCAATATTTAAGATACACCTCGCGTGGAATCATCAAAATTTCAACCACTTTTTCAGCAACGACGGTTGCGTTTCGGGTGTCTCCGCGAATCACGCCCACATTTCCTAATGGAACATAAGGTATTGCATGAAACGGCGTATAACCGCCTAAAGGATATCCAATCAAACCTTCACCCAATGGCACATAGACAAAGCTTGCCAGCGTCCCTGCCTGCATCAGAATTTCACCGGCTGGAATAGCAGCAGATTTAACGTCGCGAAAAGCTTCTTCAGTACGCGTATTGATGACTTTGTGTCCTGAATTTGCAATTTTTTCGAGCATTTCATTTTCTATTTTTAAATTCCATTTTAAGTCATTTGCATTGAGATAACGCTCTCTTTCCTGTTCAGCCGCATTTTGCAAAGAAGGCACTATACGAATAGCCTCTTTTAATTGAGGATTAAGCAAAATAAGCTGCGCTTTAACGCGGGATGAAAAATCAGGATTATCATCACTATTTTCAAGTAAAATGTAAGTTGTTTTCCACTTTTTCAGATAATCGCCGCTGCCATTTTCACTCCCTGCAGGCGGACGTAAAAAATTGCCAATCATATCTTCCTGTACTTCATTAATGGCAGCCGCAGCATTAAAGACGGCGCGATCTGTTGCTTCATTATCAGCAAAATGGCCGCAATAAAAAGAAATACGCAAATCTCCCGCCTGGGTGAATTCCGTTCCTGATAAATTCACTTCGCCTGCCAGCAGGGTATTTTTACTCTCCAATAAAAATAATTTTTGGCCTGCATTGATAGCATATATTGCATTGCCTGACTGGTGATCCAGGAAAATCTGGTGTTCGCCTGTTGCCCGCAGCTTTGCGCCGCGCTGCCGGCTGGCATTCGCAACACGCAAGGTTCGCAAGGTATCCAATACGTCATCAACCAATTCCCGGGCTTCCTCATTTTCTGTGATAAGCCATTGGAAAGATTCCTGCCAAAAATCCTGGTAGTAAATCTTGAGGAAATCATTAAGGTCTTTACTGACCTCTTTTTCTGACAGCGCCTCTTCCGCCTGCTGTTTCCGGACAACATATTTTTCACGCTGTTTAGGATCCAAATGTTGAGCGGCACGCATCTGATTTTCCGCCTGCTCAAGCTGGAGTTGCAGCCATTGATATCTCAGAGAATATCCGATCATTTCCTGAAGTGTCCGACGCAAAGCCGCAGGATGGTTAAACACATCAATGGGTATGACTTCTTTGGCATGAGCACCGCATAAAGCGAGCATTTCCTGAAGAATATGCTTTGGCGGCTGAACAAGTGCTTTTTTATAGGCAAGACGGGTAATTCGCCAGGCGACATTGCCGCTGTTTTCTTCCCATAATAGTGATATTTGTTTGTCAAAAAAATCGTTATAAATCATTTGTGCAGCAGTCTGTGAGTGCATATCATCATCAAGTGATTTGACTTCCAGCATGCCGATATCATGAACATATGCCAGCATGGCACCATAGCCTTTCATGAATTCCAGACGCGCAGCATTACGCTTTGCAAAGTGAATGCCGTTTAATTGGTCAAGCAGGATTAATAATCGCTGCGTTACATCTCTGACATGTACCACACCATGGTCACTAAATAATGAAACATGATTTAATGGATGCGAAAGAAATAGCGGATCTTTAATAACTTCAGCCAAACTTGCATTGGTATTGATTTTTTCGTAGAAAGCTTCTTCGACATGCTGTCGAAATGTCGGTGAAAGATATTTGTTCAAAAAATTTACAGTTTCACTTGTCAGTGTATCCATAAAAACCTCTTTTTCATCGTAAAAATATCCGCTTCTTTCCTGAAGCTTGATCATAATATACAGGACAATCCCTATAAAATATAGTGTAGACTATATTTTTAAGCCGGCAACGGCACTATTCTTTCAATAGCGGCGGTATTTTTAGAATCCGGCGCATAAATACTAACGCAGGAATAGTCAGGCAGGATAAGCCCAAAATACCTCCCCATAAATATAAACTGATCTGAAAGACATACGTAATGTGCAGCCAATAATGGGCAACGCACCAATTGATCAGCATTGCATACAGCGCACCCATAAATCCCGCCAATATTCCCGACAGACAAAATTCTCTGATTGACTTTATCAGGAGATAAATAAAAACTGGTAATATAAGTCGTTGGAAATCTTTCTAATACACCTGGCGGAAAAATAATATAAAAATTCGGATGAAAAGAAGCCCAGTCCAGCGTACGCAGGTTATTCACTTTTCCCGTCAGCTGCTGATCGCCAATTTGAAAAGTTAACAGATCATCTTGTTTAACTCCCAGATTATCGGCCAGATCTTTTTCAATGGAAATCAAGGGTTGTTTATATGAAGATTCATTCCACCACGACCCCTCAACAACTTTGTTATCACTGGGCAGTTTTGACATCCAGCTGAGATTTAGTTCACGGTGTAACGCATTTTGACCTCGCGCCGAAAGTGGTACCGCTTCAAAAATTGGCTGATGATTTAACTCAATCAATCTGCCGCGCACCATGGGATATATCCCTGAAGTTTTTGCGCTGATTGCGTTCAAGCTTTTTTGGAGTGACGAAACCTGATCAGGCGCGATATTAATTGCAAAATAATTCGGTGTATCGACAGGTAAATCAGATCGCCACTGTGAACTGCCAGTAAAGTCAGCAGCGTTGTTTTTCCCGCACCTGATGCGCCCAAAATAGCGACACTCTCTCCTGCTGGCACAGAAAAATTAATATCTTTCAAAATATCAAGCTTATCTTCACCGCTGGTGATAGATTTGCAAAGATGCTGCGCTTCAAGCGCAATGGTTAATTTCTGTTCCATTTGAAGTCCCTTATGTCATCTCGCCCGGAAAAAAATGAATTGTATCGGGCATTGTAGAGACAAGGCAATGTCTTGCCTTTATAATTACTGTATATTTGACCGGATAGTTGGCTTTTTTCTATGACTCAAAAGCATCACGACAAAATTTCGCTCATGCGTAGCCGTTTGATGAAAGCGCTCTCCCCTGATTTTCTGGAGATAACAGATGAAAGCGGCAAACATATCGGGCATGTTGGCGCACTCAGCGGCGGTGGTCATTTTGCGCTTAAAATCAGCGCAAAAATTTTTGAGGGCAAAAGTTTGGTTGCTTCACATAAACTGATCTATCAGGCACTGGGGGATATGATGAAAAAAGACATCCATGCTTTAAAAATTCAGATTATTAAAATTTAGGTTTAAAACCCATGAAAAAAAGCTTATTGTTATTCTTATTATTTAATATATTATTTTATATAGTACCTGCTTATTTGGCCCAGGAAAATCATATTGCATTTATTCCCCTGTTTTTATCAGGCATTGACGACAAACCGTCTCTTATGCAAGCTGACGGTCTTCATCCCACTGCTGAAGCCCAACCCATCATACTTGAAAATATCTGGCCGGCATTAAAAATGCTGTTATCCTAATCAGATAATTATTTATTTAATCGGTAACTTTTCCGTATTTGAGGACTATTGAAATGCAAAGAAATTATTTATATGCTGTTGCGATCATTTTCACGGCTTTAATTTCTGTTAGCACTCATGTTTTTATTCTTCAATATTTTTCTGCACCTGATCTTAAAATCGACCCTCTATTTAACCAGATAATTTATTTTGTGATTAAATTCTGTACGGTCATGGCTTCAGTAATGATATATCAGTTATCCAAAGAACATTGGACATCCATCAAATTTATACCTCGCGCTTTTTTATTTACTGTGTTGATGCTGGCGCTGACAGAACAGCTTTTTCGCGGCGCCATTATGCAAATTATTGTCGGGACGCCATGGCAATATCAGGCTTGGCTTGCTGTTCCAACATATCTTGCCTATTTGAGTCTTTCGCTGGTCATCTGCTTTTGGGCGCAGTTCAAACCCAGAAAAAAATTTGGATTTTTAAGCTATATTTTATTGACCTTCATTGCAACAGCCATTTTTATTTTGATATCAAAAATAACCCATGGCGCTATCGCGCCTATACTTGAACATCTGCCAAATCCCCCCTCTTCAGGACCAGAGCTTCCCTATGGAAGCAAAATTTTAATTCCGGCTTATATGACTTATCTTGAACCTGCAATTGCGTCTTTTGTTGTATTTTATTTGATAGAAAAAAATCTGCCTGCATATAATGCCGCAATAAAAGGCCTTTTTCTGGGGGTTATAATTATTTTGCTTCATGCTGGAATTTATTCCTTATTTCAAATAGCCTGTTCGACAGGAAATATTTTTTACCGCGTATTTTACTATGGACAGTTTCTATGGGAATATCTTGCTTTAGGCTTTTTTACCGCATATTCATTTGCGATGATAAGGATGACCCGATAAAATACTCATAGCCCTATAGATTTGCTCTGCCAGAATAACCCGCACAAACATGTGCGGAAAAGTAAGCCTCGACAATGACCAGATTTTATCGGCTTTTTTTAACACTGTTTCAGACAATCCATCAGCGCCGCCGCTTAATAAGCTAATCTCTTTGCCTGACATTTGCCATTGTTTAATATTATCAGCAAGCTGCTGTGTGCTCCATAATTCTCCCTGTTCGTCTAATATAATAAGATAGCTGCGCGGCGGAATTTTTTTGATGATTTCTGTCTCCGATTTTTTAGGCGAAACTTCAATTAAGTTTAATAAACATTCTTTCGGCAGCCTTTTGGCATATTCCTGATAAGCCGTTTTAATCCACGCGGGCGGTTTATCGCCTATAGCGATAAGATTGACTTTCATTTGCGCCGCCGGGCAATCATTAAAAATAATAAAAATAATCCTATAAACGGCAAATTGCCCAATTTGACCCACGGCGTGCTGCCGGTCATGATCCTCACCCGATGGTCCAAACTTAAAACCTGGGTTTTATCGACAGGTATGCTGCTGATGACTCTTCCTTCGGAATCAATCACTGCCGTCTCGCCATTATTTGTCGCAATTAACATATATCGTCCTGTGCTTTGCGCCGCGAATTGTGATATCTGACGCTGCTGCTCAATGGCGGATGATTTTCCAAACCAGGTATCATTACTGATCACAACCAATAAATTAGCCTGGGGCAAATCAGTTCGCAATAAGCTGGAATACGCAATTTCATAGCAGATATAAATTCCGACAGTATAATTTTGTATTTTCATCAAAGATTGTTTTTGAGGGCCATCCACAAAATCAGACATGGGTAATTGTAAAATATCCAATAATTTTCCTAAATATTTTCTAAACGGCGTATATTCTCCAAATGGTACGAGATGTCTTTTGAAATACTCCCCTTCTCCATCGCCTAATGCTATTGCGCCGTTATAATATTGATGATCTTTATTGACAGGCACGCCAGTGATAATGGCAATATGTTTTTCAACAGCAGCAGTATCTAATTGTTCCAGTAATGGATAAGCGTCCCGTAAAAATAAAGTCACTGCTGTTTCCGGCCAGATAACCAAACCGGGTGAAGCCGGCCAATTTTGGACAGTCAGTTTTTCATATAATCCCAATGAAGTTAAAGCCTGATCAGATGACCATTTGATACTTTGAGGAATATTGCCTTGAACCAATCGGATATTAATAGGTTTTAATATAGGCTTTGTCCAATGTATATCAGTCAATCCAAAACCCAATAGCCATATTGCCATCAAAAATAGTAAACCATATAAACGCCGTGCTTGCGCAAGCAGGCTAAATAATATCCCCGCACTCAGCACAACCAAAAAAGAAACGCCGTAAACACCCATAATAGGTGAATATCCATGTAGTGGTGAAGAAACTTGAGATTGCCCTAATAATAACCAGGGAAATCCTGTAAAAATCCAGCTTCTTATCCATTCTATCAATGCCCAGGATGCAGGAAAAGCCAACCAATATCTGGCTCTGTATGACTTTAGGAAAAAGCGATTTAAGATATAGCCATTGATCGCGGGAAACAAAGCCAGTATTGCAACAAATAATCCTGTAATCAAACCCGCAAGCCAGATGCTGCTGCCGCCAAACTCATGGATGCTGATATAAATCCAATAGACGCCTTTTCCAAAACAACCCAGACCAAAACAAAAACCTAGCAAACAAGCCTTAAACGGCGTTTCTTTTTTGGTTGTGCTGAGTGCGGGGATATTATTTAGCCTGCTTGCGCAAGCACGGCGTTTACAGCAAACAGATAAAACCCATAAGGCGCAAATGCAAAAGGCAATAAAATACCCGCCAGAAGCGCAATGAGAGGTGTAATGATTGATTTCACGAAGTTTTTGTTCTCCGACATCGTAAAAGACGAATGCGCCTGTTATCTGCATGTAACACTTTAAAACGAAAATTCCGTATGGCAATATTTTCACCGCGCTTGGGAAGATGCCCAAACTCATGCAACACTAACCCGCCAATCGTATCAAATTCTTCCTGACTAAAATGTGTTTCAAAATATTGATTAAATTCTTCAATGGGCGTGATGGCTTTGACGATATAAGTTGATTCATTATGTTTTTTAATGAAATCTTCTTCATCAAAATCATGTTCATCTTCTATTTCACCCACAATTTGCTCTAAGACATCTTCGATAGTCACAAGGCCCACCGCACTGCCATATTCATCTACAATGATAGCCATGTGATGATGTTTC
>Ga0206909_1129_pt1 | contig 14401 bp, 11 predicted proteins | sample Alteio_BWOrgHeat_76_FD_152943 | JGI IMG/M metagenome (GOLD analysis project Ga0206909, IMG submission 152943) | Enriched cells from forest soil in Barre Woods Harvard Forest LTER site, Petersham, Massachusetts, United States -... | ecosystem: Environmental > Terrestrial > Soil > Temperate forest >...
AACGCATCGGTACCCAGCAAATGGGCAAACACCTGGCCGGTAATACATACCAAAGGTGTGCTGTCTATCTGTGCGTCAGCCAAGCCTGTTACCAGGTTTGTAGCGCCTGGCCCACTGGTTGCAAATACCACACCCACTTTGCCGGATGTACGCGCATAACCCTGGCCGGCATGGATACCCCCCTGCTCGTGGCGGACCAAAATATGGTTCAGCCTGTCGTGGTAATCATATAACGCATCATAAATAGGCATGATAGCGCCGCCCGGGTACCCGAAAATGGTATCCACACCTTCAATGATCAAAGCATCCAAAAGGGCCTGCGATCCTGATAATTCAGTTGATGATTTCACCGATTCTTTTGTGCCCCGATAGCTATCGGGGTCACCGATTTCCTGTATACCGATTGTTTGTGTTTCCACTATATTATTGTTTTGATGATTTCACTGATTATGTTGTGATCTCACCGATTTATATTAGTAATTTGTCATTGGGCCATTAGTCATTGTTGCGGGTTTAACATTTCAACCTTGCAACATTTCAACTTTACAACCACCTCTCTATTCATCCGTTACACAACCTTCAGCGGCTGTGGTAACGGTTTTTGCATATTTATATAAAACGCCTTTGGTTACTTTTAATGCTGGCTGGATCCATTGTGCCTTGCGGGCGGCGAACTCTTCGTCGCTGATCATCACATTAATGGTGCGGTTTATCGCATCAATAAAAATCCGGTCGTTGTCCTTAACAAAGGCAATACCACCCCCGTCATATGCTTCGGGAGTGATGTGACCGACGACGAAGCCGTGGGTGCCACCCGAAAACCGGCCATCAGTGATCAACGCTACCGAACTGCCTAAACCGGCGCCAAATATGGCCGATGTAGGTTTTAGCATCTCGGGCATGCCCGGTGCGCCTTTCGGACCAACGTTACGGATCACCACCACATCGCCAGCCTTAACGCGGCCGCTTTGGATACCGTGGATCAGTTCAAATTCCCCGTCAAATACGCGGGCGGGGCCTTCAAAGCTGGTGCCTTCCTTACCGGTTATTTTGGCTACGCTGCCACCTTCAGCAATATTGCCGTATAAGATCTGCAAGTGACCGGTTGCTTTTATCGGGTTTTCAATCGGGCGGATAATTTGTTGTGTTTTAAATTCCAGGTCGGGCACATCCTGCAGGTTTTCGGCAACGGTTTTGCCGGTAACGGTAAGGCAGTGGCTGTGCAGCCAGCTTTGGTCCATGCAATATTTCATCACAGCAGGTACGCCGCCAATTTTATGCAGGTCCTCCATCATGTATTTGCCGCTGGGTTTCATATCAGCCAATACCGGGATGCGGTTGCTGATGGCCTGGAAATCGTCCTGTGTTAATTTTACATCAACGCTTTTTGCCATGGCTATTAAATGCAATACGGCATTGGTTGAACCGCCCAGTACCATAATTACCACGATGGCGTTCTCGAACGCTTCGCGGGTCATGATGTCGGATGGTTTGATATCGCGCTCCAGTAAGATCTTTATCGCTTTTCCGGCTGCCAGGCATTCAGCATTTTTTTCGTCGCTGATGGCCGGGTTGGACGAGGAGTAAGGCAAACTCATGCCTAAAGCCTCGATAGCAGCAGCCATGGTGTTAGCTGTGTAGATACCGCCGCAGGCGCCAGCGCCGGGGCACGAATGTTTGATGATCTCTTTAAAATCGATGTCGTCTATCTGCCCGGCAATTTTTTTGCCCAGGGCCTCAAATGCAGATATGATATTTAAGTCTTCGCCTTTGTAGTGGCCGGGTTTTATCGTACCGCCATATACCATGATGGAGGGGCGGTTTAACCTGCCCATGGCCATAATAGAGCCCGGCATGTTTTTATCGCAGCCCGGCAGCGTGATGAGCCCATCATAATATTGCCCGCCAACAACCGCCTCTATCGAATCGGCAATAATATCGCGGCTAACCAGCGAATAGCGCATGCCATCGGTACCATTGCTCATGCCATCGCTAACGCCAATGGTATTGAAGATCAGGCCCACCAGGTTTTCTTCCCAGATGCCTTGTTTAACCAATTTGGCCAAATCGTTAAGGTGCATGTTGCAGGTGTTGCCATCATATCCCATACTTGCCACGCCCACCTGTGCTTTTTGCATGTCGTCGTCGGTTAAGCCGATGCCGTAAAGCATGGCCTGTGCCGCCGGTTGGGTAGGGTCCTGGGTGAAGGTTTTGCTGTAGCGGTTTAATTCTATCGCTTCAATGGTTTCGTTAGATGTGCTCATTTTATAATGCTGCGGCAGCTGTTTTTGGTAAAAGAATTTTTAAAAAAACCTATGTTTACCGGGTTGTATAATTTGATACCGACAAGTTAGAGATAGCCCAAAGGAATAGCAAGGATATAATCAAAAAACTTCAATTGGTATTTAATTCTGCACATGAGGCTATCAGCAATATAAAAGAACGTATTTATACAAAATAACCATACAATATATTTTACAATTTATACCAAAGTTCAAAACGGTATTCGGTATGTTTTTTATGCATGCATAGCAATGGGGTGGATTTCTGCCTGAAATGGTGGACACGCAGGAAAAAATCATTAAAATTTGTCATTGCGAGCGAAGCGTGGCAATCCCGTGGTGGACAGGTGGCCGCGATGCATTATTTTAGCGCCCTTGTTGGAGTTGTCTCCAACAAGATAGACACCCGCGCTTACGAGTTTAGTAATAACAACCGGGGAGGCTTTCCGGTTTGTTGGAGTTATCCCCGAAAGAGGAAACAGGTAGGTTGCCGGTAAGTGTATACATACTCGTAAACGTTCCGGTTGTTGGAGACAACTCCAACAACGGCGAAGAATGCTACACAATTTCTGCCACTTGCTTTTTATATTCCCTACGCCAGTCAATATAACCCCAAATCGCGATTGGAACATATATTCCATACAAAATTGCTGTGAGATCAAGGTGTTTAAAAATTAACATTCCGACATAAATTACATCGACAAATATCCAGATCAGCCAATTCTCTAGTACCTTCCGTGCCAAAAACACCTGACCCACCAAGCTTCCAGCAGCACAAAAACTATCAATATAAGGATAAGACGCTGTAGTATGCTTTAACACAGATCCCAAAAAGATGGTAAAAACAATGGTTGCTGCTATGGAATAGAGAATTTCAGTCCTCGTTATTAATGCTATCGGTAATTTTTCTTCGGTCTCAGCTTTCTTGCTCCAATAATGCCACCCGTAGATATTCATTATCAAGAAATATACCTGCAAGCCCATGTCAGCAAACAAATGGCTCTTAAAATAGACGAAAATATATATGATAACGCTTACAATAGCAATCGGCCAGTTCCAAATGTTATTAATAGCGGCCAGTAAGACACAAAGCAGTGCGGTAATAAAACCGATAATTTCGAGCCAGGTTTGATGGTGCCACCAATCTCGCAGTTCGTAGACTATATGCATTGCCCAAATATAGGTAAAGTTTTAAAACAGAACCAGTTTGATATTTTGTATCCGGTTTATTACACCACGGTTCATGCGATATATATCGGTGAAAGGCAACGGCGTCGTAGGGGCACCCCTTGTGGATGCCCTTATGCACACGACCGGTATTAATGGGAAGAAACAATTAATTATTCACGAGGGCTGTTGGTAAAGGGCACCCATGGTGAAAGGGCACCCACAAGGGCAAAGATGGCCGCAACGCGGAAGAGGGCACCCACAAGGGGTGCCCCTACGAGATTACGTTAACATCGGGAAACCGTGTTGCCCTACCAGATCTTCACCCGTTTTTCCGGATCTATCCACATTTTATCACCTTTTTTGATATGGAAGGCGGTATAAAATTCGGGTACGTCGGAGAACGGGCCGTTGACCCTTAAAAATCCGGGGGCGTGTACGTCGGTCAATATCTGGTTGGCCAGCGTTTCGTCCCTTTCGTGGCCCAGCCAGCTGAGTGCATAACCTAAAAAGAAACGCTGCATCGGCGTAAAGCCGTTTATCTTTTTGCCTTCTTTGTATTGTTTGGTTTTCTTAAACGCATCGATGCCCAAAACTATTCCGCCAAGGTCGGCTATGTTTTCGCCGAGGCAGGCCTTGCCGTTTACATGCAGACTATCCAATACTTTGTAGCCGTTAAACTGGTCGATCAGCACCTGGGCACGTTTGGTAAACTGCACGGAATCTTTGGGCGTCCACCAGGCTTTTAAATTGCCTTTAGCATCGTACTGGCGGCCCTCGTCATCAAAACCATGAGTAATTTCGTGGCCGATAACTGATGCGGCTACATAGCCATAAGCCATGGCATCGTCCACTTCATCGTCTTTTATGCCGGGAATCAGCAACTGCGCGGCGGGCAGGGTGATCTCGTTATTCGAAGGGCTGTAATTGGCATTATAGGTTTGCGGCGTCATGTTCCATTCCTGGTGGTTTACCGGTTTGCCCAGTTTGTTTACATTTACCATATACGACCAGCGCCTGGCCTGCATCACATTGCCGGCATACGAATCGCGGCTGATCATCAATGCGGAAAAATCCTTCCAGTGATCGGGGTAACCAACCTTCGGATGTACCGCGTTTAATTTTGCCAGGGCCTTTTGTTTTGTAGCAGCGCTCATCCAGTCAAGCCTCATGATGTGCTCGCGGTAGGCCTGCCGGATGGCTTCCACTTCGGCCACATACCGCAGCTTTGCTTTTGCAGGGAAATATTCCTTAACAAACAGCTGGCCCAGCAGTTCGCCCATGATGCTGTTCTCGTTATCCAGCACCCGTTTCCAGCGGGGCAACTGTTCTTTTTGGCCACGCAGCATTTTACCGCCGAAACGAAAGCTTTCCTCAGCCAGTGCGTTATTTAAGTAAGGCGCGTACGAGGTAAGCAGCTTAAGGCGCAGGTAGGCTTTCCAATCGTCAACCGGGAATGTTTTTAGCGCGGTGTTTACGGCACGATAAAATTCCGGCTGGCCAACAATCACCGAATCAATTGGCTTAAATTGCAGGGTTGTAAAAACGCTGTTCCAGTTGATGCCGGGCGTCAGGCGGTTGAATGCCGCTACCGTCATTTTGTTGTAGTTGTGATAAGGATCGCGCAAGTCTTCGAGTTTCCGGCTGCTGTCGGCCAAAAACTTTTCAATAGTGTAAGCGCCTTTTGCGCCGGCGGTTGCTTTTGCATCGTCCCAGCCGGAAAGCTTGAGCAAGGTGGGCAAATACTTGGCGGTATAGTCGGTACGGATGCGGGTAGTGCGGGCATCGGTGCGGAAATAATAATCGCGGTTTGGGAGCCCTAACCCCGACTGCCCAAACTGTACCATCATTTTTTCGCTGTTTTTATCATCCTGACCAACACACATCCCGATAAAATTGCGGGCGCCAATGGTAGTTAATATCGCTGCATCGTTTAAAATATCACCGGCGTCTTTGGCCTGATCGATCAGGTTTAACTGTTCAGTCAACGGTGTAATTCCGGCCTTTTCAATTCCGGCGCTATCCAGTCCCGAATAATAAAAGTCGCCGATCTTTTGGGTGCTGCTGCCTTTCGGGGCGTTAGCTTTTAAAGCGTCTTCGTTTATTTTTTTAAGGCGGTCGCGGATCTCTTCGGTCACTTCATTGCCGATACCCCAACTGGAATAAGCCGGCGGAATGGGGTTCTTTTTTAGCCAGGTGCCATTGGCGTACAAAAAGAAATCGGTGCCAGGGTTTACTGATTTATCCAGGTTAAGATTGATCGGATCGTTGGATTTGTTGATCAATGTTTTGGTTTGATAAGCGCAGAGGATAAGCGCAAGCAAAACTGCTGTGTAAATAAGTGGCTTTTTGTTGGGGATTTTCATATGATGTAAGTTAGAATGAGGTCTTATTGATTTGTCATCCTGAACGCAGTGAAGGATCTTCTAAGCGCGATAAGTAAGCGGCTTACCTATCAATTGTAGAAGATTCTTCACTGCGTTGAATGACAAAAATTGCAAGCATTTACCAAATTTTCACCCGCTTATCCGCATCCAACCACATTTTATCGCCTTTTTTAATATGGAAAGCTTCATAAAACTCAGGCACATCGGTAAACGGACCGTTAACCCGCATAAAGCCGGGCGAATGTTCGTTGGTGAGGATCTGGCTTAACAAGGCTTCTTTTCTTTCCTGGCCAAGCCACCCCAAAGCATAACCAAGGAAAAACCGCTGAACGGGGGTTAAGCCATTAATGGCTCTCCCTTCTTTATATTGGTCAGTTTTTTTGAAAGCATCAAGGCCGATCACAATACCACCAAGGTCGGCAATGTTTTCGCCTAAAGTTGCCTTGCCGTTTACATGCTGGCCGTAAATACTATACCCATTAAACTGGTCGACGAGCATTTTTGCACGTTTAGCGAAATTTACAGAGTCCTGCGGCAGCCACCATTCTTTCAAATTTCCTTTGGCATCATACTGGCGGCCCTCATCATCAAACCCATGGGTCATTTCGTGGCCAATAGTTGATGCGGCGGCATAGCCGTAAACTACTGCGTCATCAATATCTTCGTCCTTAAAACCCGGTATCATAAATTGGGCAGCGGGTAATACAATTTCGTTATTCGAGGGATTATAATAAGCATTGTAGGTTTGCGGGGTGATGCCCCACTCGGTACGGTCGACAGGTTTACCCAATTTGTTGGCATCGTAATGATGCCAGAAATTATTGGCCCGCATTATATTTAGCGCGTAAGGCCCGCGGTCAATGGTCATCGACGAAAAATCCTTCCAATGGTCGGGGTAGCCCACTTTGGGTATCACTTTGGCCAGTTTATCGTAAGCTTTTTCCTTGGTTTCGGCGCTCATCCAGTCAAGCTTTTCAATATGCTCTTTAAAGCTGGCGCGCATGGCTTCAACCAGGTCTACGTAACGTTTCTTAGTTTTTTCGGGGAAGTATTCTTTTACAAACAATTGCCCAAGCACTTCGCCCATCAATCCGTTCTCGTCATCAATCACCCTTTTCCAGCGTGGCAATTGTTCTTTTACGCCATATAAAACGGTGCCGTAAAACCTGAAACTTTCTTCGTCATAAGGCTTGCTGAGGTTTGAACTAAAAGCTGATACCAGGTTTTTACGCAAATAATTCTTCCAGTCATCAAGCGAAAATGTTTTCAGCGCCTTATTCAACGCCCTGTAATATTCCGGCTGACCAACAATAACGGAGTCGACATTTTTATAGTCCATTTTTTCAAATGTGCCCTTCCAGTCGATATCCGGCGCCAGTTTACTTAGGCCGGCCAATGGCATTTTATTATAGTTGTGGTACGGGTCGCGCAGGTCCTCCAGTTTTCTGCTGCTATCGGCAAGGAATTGCTCTAGGGCATATGTTTTTTTAGTGGCAGCGGTGGCAGCGTCGGCTGTTAAGCCGGAAAGTTTAAAAACAGTTGGTAAATGCTTTTCCTGGTAATCGGTGCGGATAGCCACGCTGTGAGCATCGCTATTGAAGTAATAATCGCGGTTTGGCAAACCAATACCTCCCTGGTAAAGCTGCAGAATATTTTTTCCGCTGTTTTTGGCATCCTGGCCAACCCCCGCAGCTATAGGCGTTTCTACGCCGATGGTTTGCAGATGCGCAAACTCATCAACCAGGTCGGTGATGCTTTTAAGCTGATCGATTTTGTCCAGTTCGGTTTTTAGCGGTGCGAGGCCTTGCTTTTCGATATCAACGGTATCCATACCGCTGTAATAAAAGTCGCCTATCTTTTGCGAACTGCTGCCTTTTTCGGCATTGGCTTTTAAGGCCTCCAAATTTAGTAGTTTAAGCCTGTCGCGTAATTCTTCGTCAACCACGTTGCCGATACCCCATGACGGGTATGCCGCCGCAATGGGATTTTTTTTAAGCCAGGTGCCATTAGCATACTGGAAAAAGTCATCGCCGGGTTTCACGGTGGTATCCATATTTTTGAATACCGCATCGTTTTCGGCAAAAGTTTTTGATTTGTCCTTACACGAACTAAACATTAAAGCACATGCGCCACAAGTGGCAATGGCATGTAGAAATAGTTTTTTTGTCATCTAATTTGTTTTGTGTAGCCAATAAAATACAAGGTTTGTATGAAATAACAGACAAATACTGAACAAATATGCTTTTTTGGACAGCTTGTTTTACGTTCTCAATAATAATATCAATTGAATAAATAATTTTTTTTAATGATCAATAAATGAGGTCACATCGATCATAAATACTTCAGCTAATTTAAATTTTATTAGCCGTTCTTTAATACAATGCTGGCTTAATTCACTTAAAATCAAGCGGGAAATGCATAAATACAAGTATAAACTTTTAAAACACGTTTTCATAAGCCGTGAAAGTAAAATTTTAGGTACATGTTGTCCCACTTTGATATTTCGGCCGGTTCATCGGCATCATTCGACCGCCAGATAGGCTACGATGAAAATTTATGGCTTAACATTTGTAATAAAATCAGCGGCCCTGCAACATCTGTGAAAAAATATAAAGATATACATCTACCTATGTAAAAACTTTGTTTTGAACTTCTCAGACGCCCAAGCTGAGGTTTTTTTGTTCTTTGTTTTGGGTTTAATCAATAGTTTAAATTAATTAGGGGAAAGGGAGCTTCAAAAAGGCTCTCTTTTTTTTTACACACATTTTTTACTATGCATGCATAATATTATGTTTGCAATTAAACTCTATACCCTATGTATTTTGAATTAACAGAAGAACAAGAAATGATCCGCCAGGCGGCGCGCGATTTTGCCCAAACGGAACTTAAGCCGGGTGTAATTGAACGCGACGAACACCAGAAATTCCCAACCGAACAGGTAAAAATGCTGGGCGAACTGGGTTTTTTGGGGATGATGGTGTCGCCTGAATATGGCGGCGCCGGACTCGATACCATTTCGTATGTTTTGGTGATGGAAGAATTATCGAAAATTGATGCTTCCGCATCGGTTGTGGTTTCTGTTAATAACTCACTGGTTTGCTACGGGCTCGAAAAATACGGCAACGAAGCCCAAAAGCAGAAATACCTGGTGCCCCTGGCCAACGGCGAGAAATTAGGCGCTTTTTGTTTGTCGGAGCCGGAAGCCGGGTCGGATGCTACATCGCAACGGACAACCGCCATAGATATGGGCGATCACTATTTATTAAATGGTGTAAAAAACTGGATCACCAACGGCAATTCAGCCTCTACCTACCTGGTAATGGCACAAACCGATGCCGGTAAAAAGCACCATGGCATTAACGCCCTGATAGTTGAGCGAGGGATGGAAGGATTTACCATAGGGCATAAAGAAAACAAACTGGGTATCCGCGGTTCCGATACGCACTCGTTAATGTTTACCGATGTAAAGGTGCCTAAGGAAAACCGGATAGGCGAACATGGCTTCGGGTTTAAATTTGCCATGAATACTTTGGATGGCGGCCGTATCGGTATCGCGTCGCAGGCTTTGGGTATAGCGTCGGGCGCATACGAACTGGCTATGGCTTACGCTAAAGAACGCAAAGCATTCGGAAAAACCATCGCTGACTTACAGGCTACCCAATTTAAGCTGGCTGATATGGCTACTGAAATTGAGGCCGCCAGGTTATTGTGTTTAAAAGCGGCATGGTTAAAAGATAAAGGGCTCCCGTATGCCCAGGCCAGCTCGATGGCCAAATTATATGCATCGGAAGTGGCCATGCGCACAACTGTTGAGGCCGTGCAGATCCATGGCGGTTATGGATTTGTTAAAGAATACCACGTAGAGCGTTTAATGCGCGATGCCAAGATCACCCAGATCTACGAAGGCACCTCCGAAATTCAGCGGATCGTCATATCACGGGAGGTATTGAAATAATTTGATAAAGTTTTGTAGCTTTGGGTATGTCGGATAAGGATCTATTAGTTGTTATTTCGGAAATGCTGCGGAAACAGGACCAGCAGGCTGAGAAATTGGATTTGCATTCTGCAATTCTAAATCAGCACACGGAAATTTTAAATGAGCATACCGAAATTTTGAAGGAAACGAACGGAAATTTAAAACAATTTGTTGATATTTCTATCCAGCAGTTTCAACAGCAACAGGTATTTAATGAGCGCTTTTTAAATAGCCTCGATCAGCTTAATGAGCGGTTCTCAGGAAACTTTGAGCAACAAAATCAATTTAACGAGCGTTTCTTAAACAAGCTTGATGACATCGAAAAAGCCCTGAAAAAATAACTCCCATTTTAATTTACCGATCATGAAATCAAGGTTAGGCATAACAGCCTTTTCATTTTTCTTACTCATAGGTTTAGGTTTTGCCTCTGCACAAACCAAATTGCAAACCGGCGTTTGGCGGGGCACGCTAAAAAATCAATCCGGCGGCGAGTTGCCCTTCAATTTTGAAATAAAAGATACTGCGGGCCGGCAGCAAATGGCTGTCATTAACGGCGATGAGCGGTATAAAGTGACCGATATTAAATCACAAGGTGATTCGGTTTTTATTCATATGCCATTGTTTGATTCGGAATTCAAGCTAAAGCTGGAAGATGGCAATTTAACCGGGCAATGGATAAAGCATCTTGGCACCAGCGATGCCAAAATGGATTTTACGGGTGTGCCCAACACCATCTGGCGTTTTTTTAAAGATCCGGAGAAACCGGCTTATGATGTAAGTGGCCGGTGGTCAGCCATATTTGGGGAAGGTGAGAGCAGGGATACACTGGTTGGGGAATTTAAGCAGAACGGCGCTAAATTAACCGGCACTTTTTTAAGCACCAGCGGCGATTATCGGTACCTGGAAGGCACGGTGTCCGGTGATAAATTTTATCTTTCGTGTTTTGACGGGGGCCATGCCTATATTTTTACCGCAACGGTAAAAGATGCCAACACATTGGCAGAGGGCAAACAGTATTCAGGATTTTCGGGATTGGATAGCTGGAGCGCTGTTAAAAATGCAAACGCTAAGCTGCCGGATGCCTATTCACTAACCGCGTTAAAACCTGGCTACAAAAAGATCGGTTTTACGTTTAGAGATATTAACGGTAAAGAGGTTTCGCTGACTGACGCCCGCTTTAAAAACAAAGTGGTTATTGTGCAGATCTTAGGTTCGTGGTGCCCCAACTGTATGGACGAAACCAATTACTTTGTAAGCAGCTATTATCCGAAATATCATAACAAGGGCGTTGAGATTATTGGCCTGGCGTATGAGCGTACAACAGATTTCGCCAAATCGCAAAGAACTTTACAGCAATTAAAAACACATTTTAATGTGCCCTATCCTTTATTAATAACGGGCTTTACCCCCGCAAGCGGCGACCCGCAAAAAAGCCTGCCCATGCTGGCCGATTTTAAAGGGTTCCCCAGCACCATCATTATTGATAAAAAAGGCGAAGTGCGCAAGATCCATACCGGCTTCAGCGGCCCGGGTACAGGAGTCTATTACACTGAATTTATTGACGAATTTCAGAAATTGACGGACGATCTGTTAGCTGAAAAATAACCACGAAATTTTAAAGATCTTTTAAAAAAGCGATCAATTTTTCCATTGCCCTTGCCCGGTGGCTGATCTGGTTCTTTTCATCCATGCTCATTTCAGCAAAAGTGATATTGTATCCATCAGGCTGAAATATGGGGTCGTAGCCAAAGCCTTTGGCGCCTGCACGTTGATGACGGACGGTGCCTTCAACTGATCCTTCAAAAAAATATTCTTTGCCATTCATTATTAACGAGATCACGGTACGAAAACGAGCATTTCGGTTGGTTTCACCGTCTAATTTTTCCAGTACTTTATCCATGTTAGCCCCGTGATCGCCATGTGTGCCGGCATAACGCGCCGAATAAACACCCGGCTCCCCTCCAAGGGCATCTATTTCAAGGCCGCTGTCATCCCCAAAACAATCGACCTTAAACTTATTATAAATGTAGTGGCTTTTGATAGAGGCATTGTCCCTAAAGGTATGCCCGGTTTCCGGGATCTCTTCAAAACATCCGATGTCCTCAAGCGTTAACAGCTTTATCTGGTCGCCGATTTTGGCTGCAACTTCTGCCAGTTTATGGCGGTTATTGGTTGCGAAAACTAATTGCCGCATGGCATTACCAAATTTTCATTTGTTCCCAAAATGCTTTCTTGTACTCGTTATTATCCATCATCTCGTCAAAACTGAACGTGAATAATGTGTGGCATTTGTTCACTTGTTCAGCTTGATTTAATTTTGGCGCTTCAAGCCCTGCGGGTACTGCGTTCTGCCCGAGGATAAGCAGTTTCTGTGGGTTAAAAAAATCAACCAACTGCTCAAAACCGGTATCCGCGTAATTTGACCGGTTTAAAATAGCCACATCATCCGCGCTAAAGCCCAGTCGTTTCAACGTATTTTCGAGCGGGGTTAAATGAATGTCGGCCATAAATTCGATTCCCGGATAGTAAACCAGGATGAGACATTGTTTTTTATACGCGCCGAGGTACTTAAAATTAAGCGCAACCGTTTCTAAAACAGGTTCGGGAAGTAGTTCTGCAACGGCTGCGGATTTACCCGGGGCCGGGATTGCTGTTTTGTCATCTTTTAATAAATAAAGGTCGTCCTGGAGGATAAAACTAAAAGCAACAGGGTTTTCTATTCTCACTTTAACAAATTTTAACAAAAGTAACTAAACAGTTTGACGCATTATCAGCATATTCGCACAATTATAGGTGTCATTTGTCAAATCCGGTTAAACGAACAACCGTTATTGATAAATTTTATCGAAATTCGCAGTTTTTAAATTATCCGGTATTTAACGGATGCAGTTTTATTAGTATTTAAGATACATGAGAAAGTTTGGGTTAGTCCTTTTAAGTTTTACATTATTTATATCGGTTGCCAGCGCACAAAAGCACTCGCTTGATAAAATAGCGGCAGTTGTTGGCAGCAGTATTATCCTTCAATCGGATATCGAGTTGAAATATGGCACTTATCTTGCGCAGGGAAATCCCCCAAACCCGGATATTAAATGTGAGATTGCGCAGCAATTCATCACGCAAAAGCTATTGGCAGCGCAGGCGATAATTGACAGCGTTGACGTAAAAGATGATGAGGTTGATGCGGATATTGACCGCCGTATGCGCGGTATGATACAACGTGCGGGTAGCCAGGATAGGCTTGAACAATTTTTGGGCCGTTCTGTTATTCAATATAAAGACGAAATACGCCCTGATATTAAAGAGGAACTGATAGCCGAAAAAATGCGGCAAAAAATTACTACCGACATCAATACCACCCCCGAGGATATTAAGCGGTTTTTTAATGCTATACCAAAAGACAGCTTACCAACCTTTAATAAAACAGTTGAAGTTGGAGAGATCCAATTCAACCCTAAATTAACCGAGGCGGAAAAGTCGTATTACCGCAGCAAAGCACAGGAATTGCTTGACAGGATAAAAAAAGGAGAAGATTTTAGTGCGCTGGCCCGTTTGTATTCTCAGGATCCCGTATCTGCATTACAAGGTGGCGACCTTGGATTTGCTGATCGCAGTACCTATGTGAAAGAATTTTCCGCCTGGGCCTTCAGGCTTAAGGCAGGTGAATTTTCGCCCGTATTTGAAACCGATTTTGGTTATCACTTTTTGCAAGTGATTGAACGGCGCGGTGAGCAGGTGCATGTGCGCCACATATTAATTGTACCGGCGGTTACCGACGCAAGTTTGCAGCGAGCCAAAGCCAAAGCCGACAGTGTTTATGATTTCCTGACGAAAAATAATAAAATAACTTTTTCAAACGCGGCCGCTTATTACTCTGATGATAAGGAGACGAAGTACAACGGCGGGATGATGTTAAATGCCGACAATGTGGAAACCCGCACTACCTATATCCCCACTGACAGGCTCGACCCGCAGATCGCACTTACCGTTGACACCATGAAAGTTGGATCGATGTCGAAACCGCAACTGTTTACCGATGCTGCCGGCAAAAAGAGTTATAAAATATTATACCTTAAATCAAGCGTTAATGCGCATAAGGCTAACCTGGTTGATGACTATCCTAAAATAAAGGAGTACGCCACTAACGACAAAATTAACCGGAAAGTTAGCGAGTGGTTCCAGAAAAGACGGAGACAGACATTTATTAAAATTGACCCGCAATACCAGCAATGCGGCGGTTTAAAAGGATGGGCAACACCGGTGGATGCAAGCGCAACAGCCGAAATTAAACCTTAATATCTGCAATAATATATGCAACATCGCACCGAAGTAGAGGCTGCTGACGCTTTAAGGCATGCTTATCAACAAATAAGCGCCGAAATTGGTAAAGTAATTGTTGGCCAGCACGAAGTACTTAAATTTGTGCTGATCTCTATCTTTAGTAACGGTCACTGTTTACTGGTTGGCGTCCCGGGCCTGGCTAAAACGCTGCTGGTGCAAACCGTTGCCGAGGTACTTGACCTTGATTTTAAACGCATACAGTTTACGCCCGACCTGATGCCCTCGGATATAATCGGGTCGGAAATATT
>Ga0206909_1130_pt1 | contig 14371 bp, 10 predicted proteins | sample Alteio_BWOrgHeat_76_FD_152943 | JGI IMG/M metagenome (GOLD analysis project Ga0206909, IMG submission 152943) | Enriched cells from forest soil in Barre Woods Harvard Forest LTER site, Petersham, Massachusetts, United States -... | ecosystem: Environmental > Terrestrial > Soil > Temperate forest >...
AAGATGAATTGCATCTAAGGGTATTGGAAACAATTTATGACCAGTTGCCACGGATTGTAGCTAATATAGAAATGAGTTCCTCAGTTTTAAACGAGAAATTTAAAGCCTTGGCCAATTCAGCATCGAGTCAAGCCAGTAACTTTGAGAAATTTACTAAACTTGCAAAATCAATCGAGTATGAAGGCAAAAAGATTTCCATGTTAGAGGCTTTTGCACTAATCGATAAATCAATTGGGCTGTCAGTGGAGAAAACCCTTTTTGTTTCCAAAATGGCTATTGCTATGGTTTATAGCCTTGATGAAGCTATGAAAGCGCTTAAAGAAATTGAAGCAAACATAAAGTTAATCAGTGAAAATAGACTGCCTATTGCAGAACCCATTAGCGTTGTGAAGCAAAAGCTTGCAATTATACAATCCGCCATGACCGGCAGCTTTTCAATCCTGGAAGAGATAGCGACAATTGATATGAATGATAATGTTATTGTCAAAGACTCCCTGAACTTACTGATGCATACTATAAGGTTGAAGAGCCAATTTATTTCTGATTCTATGCAAGATGCCATTGCAGAAGCTCGCCGTGAGGCTGAGGGCATTAATGCTCTGTCATCTGATATGCTGTTTCAGGGTAAGGCGGTGCAGTGGATTAATAACTCTCTTGCTGCGCTTAAGTTATTAGTCGAAAATATCAAGGTGCGTAAAAATCAGGTGGAATTTAGGTTCCCAATTACAGTAAATTCATCGCAGGCAATTGAATTTGCTAATACTTTCAAGTTGAGTGAGCTGCAAAACTATTTTGTTGACCAGCTAATTTCCAATGGAAACATGAATGAGCAAACCTTATTTAAATCGTTTGCTTTTAAAACCACTTCAACACCTAACAGTGATGATGATAGTGTGTTTTAATTCAAGGCCATAAAAAGAAGGCATGGTTTTGTTGACTGGATATTGTAATAAATGCCCCCAGCTATTTCCTTTACTAGTTTTGCTTTAGCCTTGGTTTCCGCTCCATTATTAATAGCTGCGGTTAGGCCTTTGGTATCACCTGCAAGACAGGACATTGTAAAGTTTGGCGCTTCTCCGGTCGCTCGTATATTCCCTGTCATAGCGCCGATAAAGTTTCCTTTATCGTCAATTGCTCCGTCATCAGTCTTTTGATCTATAGCAAATATTTGCTTCACTGAAAGGTTGCCGGGCATCTCGGTAGTTGCAGGGTCGTGGCCAAATAATAGCATAACATTTATGTTATCAGGCCAATATGAAGACTGGCCAAACACAATGTAGCCTCCGCCATTAATTTTACTTGCGGGCACACTTGTTCCAATTTTCAAAGATTTGTGATAAGGAGCAGCTGGATCAAAAATTGCGATATCTGTAGAGAGCATGCCAGCTAAATCAAGGTGTTTCCAGAAAAGAAATCGCTCATTGACGTTGTCTCCTATAATTCCATTGCCATTACCATTACAATCGCTTGGATTAGAATTGGATACGCAATTGCTTGGCCACACAGAGCTTGCAGCTTTAAAATCGCCTGGCAGCTCGTTGTAGTGATTTGTAAAATTATTATACGCACTTTTATAAACACTATAATCATTGATAACTGAATTTAGTTCTGCTGCCTCACGTACGCTAAGCCCTACAAGTGCGCCTGCAAGCATAAATCCTATTGCCATTACAACGATTACTATTTCGATCAAAGTAAATCCATTTCTCTTAGTGCCCATTTTTCCTCCTCATCATTTTAATGCCATGCCTACTCCGCACGATGCAGTAATATTGGTAACAACGTATGAATAAGGTGCGGTTGCACTAATGCACGAATCCGGGCTATTGTTGCTGCCAACTAGATCGCTTTGTTCAAAAGTTCTGATGGTGCCGGTGTCTGCACCCAAAAATGCTCCACTCGAGCTAATATGTGCGTCATCAACCTTCTGATCTATATTGAATGCCTGCAGACCAGTTAAGGCTCCTCTATTTAAAAATATAGAGTTAGGAAGAATTTGCCGTCCTATAAATACTGCGTTGGTACCATCATTCCATAGTGAAGGTTTAATAGCGCCATCGATCCCTAGTATGCTGGTATCCCCGCTTACAAGCATATATCCGCTTCCTGCAACCCTGGAAGCCGGGACATCTGCTCCGATTATGAGCATTATATTTGTATTGGAAGAAAATGGTTCAAGTCCGTAATTCGCCATGCCGGCTAATGATAGATGTCTCCAGGCGGCCATGGATTCATATTGAGTATCAATGATGCCATTGCCATTGCCATCACAATCCGAAGGTGTTATAGCGCATACGCCATTAGGCCAATATGATGTTGCATTAATCATGTCGCCAGGCACCGAATCGTAGCGGACTTTGAAGGCTTTATATCCGGTGCTGATATCTTCAAAGTCGCTAATTATTGCTCTGGTTTTTGCTTCTTGAATTAAACTTCCTCCTACTGCTATACAGGCTAGCAACATACTTACGATTAGAATTACGATTGAAGTTTCAATCAGCGTAAATCCTAATTCGGTTGATGTACTTTTTCTCATCAGCGCAACCTCGCCCATTGCGAGCTAACATTTACATCTTTATTATAGCCTTGAAATAATTAAGAAATTATTAAAATGGCAAATATAAGCATAAAAACATCAAACGCTATAAAATTAATGAAGTTTTTTCAAGAATTCATAAAATTATAAGCAGATAGAGGGGTGTGCAGATATTGCAATGCAACAAAAGCTACAAAATGCATTTGTACGCCAGCACAAAAACGTGAATAATTAAAATCTGCAGAATATCTGTGTAAATGCAATATTTCAAAAAAATCGAGGCTTATTGAGGATTTTTTAACAAAACTGTAATAAATGCTTGACCGCGAAAATTATCTCAGGTAAGTTATTGAATACCAAACAATTTAAGGGGTTAAATTTATGGGGTGGATTCAAGATATTAGTTCGGCTATAGGAACGCAAAAAGTGACAATAGCAACCCATGCAGTCACGTCGTCATTTTACGCTGGTATGGCCATTATCTATAACTGGTGCACTAAAGAGGTTGCCCTTGCCGAGCAACACGCTAAAGCTATTATAGCTGCTGTTGAAGATCAATTGGATAAGCTAAAACTACATGATAGATTTCAAAAGCTGGAGAATGACGCTGTTAACGCTTCTCATACGTTGAACGTGGCAATGCACAGTAAATTTGATGGTGTGGGGGAGAAGTTAAAAAAAATGGAGACTTCCATTGAGAATTCTAAACTCTATGCTGAAGTTTCGACTGATATCAAAAAAACTCAGGATGCACTTAAATCACTTGATATTGAAGGAAAATTATACAAGCTGGAAAAGTCTATAGAAGATACTAAGGTGGGAAAAGCTATAATAAGCGAGCTTAATAAAGATGTGGCCCAGTTTAAACTTTACTCAACAGACTTCCATCTCAAGGCACATGTTAAAATGTTTCATGATGTTCTTAATGCTAACAAAAACGCTGAGGTGGATGCGAAAATAGCAGAAATTGCTCAAGGGTTCTCACCAAAAGAGGTGGAAATCTTTTTGATCCCCCACATTGTGATTCACGCAATGACCTGTTGCAGTAAGGATGGCGTGCATTTATCTGGTCAACAACATTGCGGGCATATAGTTGACGATTGGCAAACTGAATTTAATTTTCCACCAAATAGCTGTTCCCTAATCAATGAGTATTGCGACTACACGCAGGGTTGCATTGACCACTAAGAATGTATTAAATATTTTTCTTACATATTGTAAATTAAAGAATTGCATTAAGTAAGCCGTTGTGAAAATATATTCTAACATTCTTTTTCTGCGTACTTTTTTAACCAATAATATGGAGTCTTTATGAGCGCTACTGTGCAAGATATTTTAAACCTTCTCGATGAACTAAAACTAGTTAAACAATGGGATGTGACCAAAGATCAACTGGTTCAGATGCATGATGACGAAGCAGCATTAGTTGCTGCTGGGGCTGATGTTTCTAAGTTAGCAACCTATGTTGCAGAAGATGCAGCAATGGCAGCTAACGGTGTAACGTTGGATAACATAGCTGGAATGGCAGCAAACAACACCGCAGTAGTTAATGCTGGTGCTGATGTTAGCAAGATGGCTACTTATGTTGCAGACGATGCAGCAATAGTTGCAGCTGGTGCAGATATTACCAAAATGGCTACCTATGTTGCAGACGATGCAGCAATAGTTGCAGCTGGTGCAGATATTACCAAGATGGCTACTTATGTTGCAGACGATGCAGCAATAGTTGCAGCTGGTGCAGATATTACCAAAATGGCTACTTATGTTGCAGAAGACGCAGCAATGGCAGCTAACGGTGTAACGTTAGATAACATAGCTGGAATGGCAGCAAACAACACTGCAGTAGTTAATGCTGGTGCTGATGTTAGCAAGATGGCTACTTATGTTGCAGATGATGCAGCAATAGTTGCAGCTGGTGCTGATATTACCAAGATGGCTACTTATGTTGCAGACGATGCAGCAATAGTTGCAGCTGGTGCAGACATTACCAAAATGGCTACTTATGTTGCAGAAGACGCAGCAATGGCAGCTAACGGTGTAACGTTAGATAACATGGCTGGTATGGCTGCAAACAATACAGCAGTAGTAAATGCTGGTGCTGATGTTAGCAAGATGGCTACTTATGTTGCAGAAGATGCAGCAATGGCAGCTAACGGTGTAACGTTAGATAACATGGCTGGTATGGCTGCAAACAATACAGCAGTAGTTAATGCGGGTGCTGATGTTAGCAAGATGGCTACTTATGTTGCAGACGATGCAGCAATAGTTGCAGCTGGTGCAGATATTACCAAAATGGCTACTTATGTTGCAGAAGACGCAGCAATGGCAGCTAACGGTGTAACGTTAGATAACATGGCTGGTATGGCTGCAAACAATACAGCAGTAGTAAATGCTGGTGCTGATGTTAGCAAGATGGCTACTTATGTTGCAGAAGATGCAGCAATGGCAGCTAACGGTGTAACGTTAGATAACATGGCTGGTATGGCTGCAAACAATACAGCAGTAGTTAATGCGGGTGCTGATGTTAGCAAGATGGCTACTTATGTTGCAGAAGACGCAGCAATGGCAGCTAACGGTGTAACACTGGATAACATGGCTGGTATGGCTGCAAACAATACCGCAGTAGTAAATGCTGGTGCTGATGTTAGCAAGATGGCTACTTATGTTGCAGATGATGCGGCAGTAGTTGCAGCAGGTGCTGATATTACCAAGATGGCAACCTATGTAGCAGACGATGCAGCTATGGTAGCTAATAACCTCACTATTGCTGACCTTGCTACATGCAGTCACTTAACTGGGCCTATGAATGCAGCTAATTTTAATTCTACAGAGCAGGCGCTTATAGTTGATGATTTTGTATCAACTCTTAATCTTACAGCTGCTTAAGCTTTAGTTGTCTTTAAAATTTGTGCCGCGTATAGAAATGTACGCGGCATTTTTTTATGTTGCTTTTCAAGATCTTATGCCATAGGCTGAAATATTGCGGTTGATTTTATAGTAAATCACCTATTTATCCTACTTGTTAACTAAAAATTAACTATTTTAAGTTAACATGAGATAAAGGCTGCTAAGCCGGAGGGGAGATGACTAAAGAACATGATTCATCATCAGAAGCAACGCCAGCGTTAGCTGTAGAGGGAACAGAGGCGGAAAAAGCAAAAGCAGAAAAGGTAGACGTAGAGGCGGTAAAATCTGAAGCAGAAAAGGTAGACGTAGAGGCGGCAAGGGCAGAAGCAGCAAAGGCAGCGGCGGAAGAAGCGGCAAGGGCAGAGGCAGAAAAGGCAGCAGTGGAAGAAGCAGCAAGGGCAGAAGCAGAAAAGGTAGCAAAGGCAGCAAAAAAGGCAGAAGCGCAAAGGTTATACAGAGAAAAGACGAGTACTTTGCGACCCCTTAGTAAAGACAAAGCGGAGAGATATGAGGCGGAAACCGGAATGCACCGGGATGATATTAGAGAGATTGCCAATACTGCTCTGATAAACAATATGATTCTCAGCTTTAGAGAGGTTTCAAAAGCCGCCGCTGAAAAAATGGAAAATGAAAATGCTGCAGGAAAGCCAATGAACATCAAGGCTAAATCGGCATCAGAGGGGCCCGCCAATGTTTTTGTTCCCATGCCTCAGGCATTTGGCAAAGTAGGCACAAATGTTGATATGAAGGATTTAGCAGCAGTCAGGCATGCCAAAGAACTTATTTATAAACTCGAACACTTTACAGAGGATTCTCTAGAATCTAGTGCTGCAAAACTCAAAAAGGGGACTATAGATCCTACTGAAAAACACTTACACGTTGCAAGAAAACCTTTATTAACTAAACCCAAATACAATGACAGAGGGGAGAAAATTGCCGAAGGGGGTGAGCAAATCTATGGATTCGTTATAGACAGGCTTCCCATTACAGCTAAAGATGGTAGTTCGATTACAAATCCTACAAATGGTTTGCCCTACCGAACTGATAAAAGTGAGTTAAGAACCGATAAAGGTGATTTAGTTTTTGCAGTCATAAGAAATAATATTTACTACGATATAAATGACCCTGACAAACCGTTGTTTAAACTTTTTGGAGCGAAAGCAGTGCCAATAGACATACTCACATTAACCCAGTATGAAGCTGCCGAGAAGGCGGATGAGCATGGTGTATACCAATTTGTTGTAAGCGATCGTGCTAAGGTTAAGGTGGAACAGCCTATTGTAGGTGACTATGATCAGTTTACGATTGGATTAGACAAAAATTATACCAAAGACAGTGGTAGAGGTGAGACGCATACTCGTTATCAATCATCGCTTGGGGTAGGCACTGAGGTTGATATAGCGGTGTCAGTTGCCCTTATCGAGGGTACTAAAGATCGTATGGGAGTTCAGCACGGCGCAGAGATCGCCAACCCTTATCCAGAACCTTTAACCGGCGTTACCTTCTTTATTCCTGTAGGAGGTACTGTCGAAGTAGTGATGTGTAAAAATGAACAAGAGATATTAGATGTTTATAATAAACATAGTGATAAATTCGACCTTCCGGTAAACCCGCTCTGGGGGTGGACGCGCGACGACAGCGGCAAGCTAGTGGTTGACCCTGAAAGAATTGATGCGATGGGACTTGCTATCGCTAATAAACACTTCCAAGAACATATTCATGCTTCTGAGCAGCCATTAATAGAAGAATTGGCTAAGGCTGCTATTGCATTAGCGAAAGCAGAAGCTAACAAAGAAACGCCTGCAGAAGAGATCGCTCAAGCAAACCAATCTGTTAGAGATTTACAAAGCAGGCTAGACGCATTGCAAGAATCTAATAGGCATAAGCTAAAATTATCCAATGACCTTGAACTAGCGTATCGCAAACTAGCTAGCGCTAAAGCTGCCCCAAAAAATGAAGGATACAGTGAGAGTGTTGCCAGAACGCATAAAGAATTTACTGATCTTGCGGCTCAAATTCCTGACTCGCATTTGATGAGAATGGTAGAAGATGCGAGATCAAGGGCTGCTCAGCTGCAAGCTCTGCAGCAAGCGCAAAAACCGAGCCCCATACAACCGTCTATAAAAGAGCCGGAAGAGCTAGCAAAATCGCCTCCAAGACAACCTGCATTAACTAGGAGTCTAAGTTTTGTTGATAGGGTTAGGAGATTTTCAAGTGCATACCCGACACTGACTCCAAAATCTAGTAGAACCTCTCAGTCAACTCTTGCAACTCCTGTAATAGAGATGACTCCTATGGGCTCGGCGTCTCCTAAAGGGGCTGAAGATAAAAGCGCCAAGCGCCCTTCTATTTTCGCTCGCAATCGCACGCTTCCTAAGCCAACAACTACTCGCACGCATGTTGCTGATCTTAATCGTGACCCAACTTCCCCTACGACTACTCCGCCTCCTAGTCAAGGTAGATAGTTACCCAGGCGCTTTGTTAACTTAATATTTTTCTTCTTTTAATAACGCAAGTTTTATGCTATAATTCTGCTAAATAATTAGATATTTCAATAAAATAGCTAAATATTACATTATTTAATATTTTGCGAGATTAGGGCATGACCAATTACATTGCATATAAGTCCAATCCATCGCGAGAGAAGGTGCTCGCTTGTTATAATAATACCCTCGCAAACTGGCCGGTAAAGGTCGAATCACGCTTTATAGAAACCAGCTTTGGCACCACTCACGTTGTTATTTCGGGTAAAAAAAATGGCAAGCCATTAGTGCTGTTGCATGGTGCCGGCGGTAATGCTGGTATGTGGAGCCATAACATTGCTGAGCTTGCCAAGCATTTCCGGATCTATGCCATCGATATAATTGGAGAGCCTGGAAAAAGCGCCGGTATCAGGCCACAATACACTTCTGATCAGCACGCGCTCTGGTTAAAGGAGATTCACGATTTACTTGGGCTGAAAAATGTTATTATGGGTGGAATTTCTCTTGGTAGTTGGCTGGCATGCCGGTTTGCTCTTAAATTCCCTAATCTGGTTAATAAGCTGGTTTTAATTGCACCTCCTGCCATTATCAATACTGATATGCAGTTTTTATCACGAATAGTCTGGGCGGCGCTTATGCCTACTCAACTGGTGGTAATCGGGTTTATAAAATACATGTCCTATAGGGCTAAAACCCTTCCTGATAGTGCTTTGCGAAGTTTTGTCACTACCTGGCAGGCCTACAATCCTAACACAAATATGATTCCTTCGCTCTCCCGGGAGCATATTTGCAATCTTCCCAAAAATACCCTGATGATTCTGGGGGAGGATGAAGTTATGTATTGCTCCAATGCAGCCGCCGACCACATTTCCTGCGTTGCTGAGAACATTAAAGTAGTGATTATCCCTCAGGCTGGCCACATTGTTTCCTACGATCAGCCAATGCTTGTAAACAAAGAGATCATTAAATTTGCAAGTTAAGCTCTATAAATAGCCGACGGGAATTGCATCTACGCCTTTTGAAAGCGGTATAAGGTCGTTCACGAAGCAAATAAGGCCTCCATGACCAATAGTTGCTTTTAAGGTTTTTAAGCATTCAAAACCTTTAAATCCACTTAAATGTGGCGATCCTGTCTTCTTGATTTCTATTGGGTAAAGTGTGCCATTTTCCTCAATCAGTAGATCTACTTCACGTTTTTCCTTATCGCGGTAAAAAAAGACCCATGGTTTACGCCCATGGTGTAAGTATGATTTTATGATCTCGGAGACTACGTAAGTTTCCAACATAGCGCCGGCCATAGCGCCGCGCTCCAATACATCTGCATTTAACCAACCAGTTAGAAAGGAGCATAAGCCTGTGTCCATAAAATAGAGCTTCGGCATTTTTATAAGCCGCTTTGTTTTATTAGTAAAATATGGTTGTAGCAAAGTAATAATGCCTGATGCTTGTAGCGCTTCTACCCAGGATTTGATGGTAACTTGGCTTAATCCAACATCACGTGCCATCTCTGTATAGTTGATGAGTTGTCCGGTGCGTGCGGCAGCAACCTGCATGAACTTCAGGAACATAGCTTTGTTTCGTATTCCAAGATAGTCTTGCACATCACGCTGAATGTAAGTAGTTATATAAGAATCATAAAACTGTTCCCAGTTTTTGCCATCCTGCATTACCATATCAGGGTAGGAGCCGCGCCAAATTTTATGATAAGCCTGACGTACTGTTATGATTTTAGCAGTTTTTTGGCGAGTCTTAAGTAATTTTAAATCTGGCAGAAAAGGTTTGTCACCTGGTCTTTTCTGCTCTTCAGCAAGAGTTATCCCTTGCAGGTTCAATATTCCCACGCGTCCAGCTAGAGATTCCGTGATATTCTTCATCATATCGAATCGCTGAGAGCCGGTAAGCCAGAAAAGGCCAGGTTTCTTAGCTTTATCTACCACCATTTTAATATATGGGAATAGATTTGGTGCGTATTGCACTTCATCAATCAGCACAGGCAAGTTTAGCCGATCAATAAATTGAGCTGGGTCTTGATTTGCAGCAGCCCGCTGTGTAAGGTCATCTAGTGTTACGTAAGTACGGTTTCCTTCTATTTCTTGCAGTAATGTAGTTTTCCCTACTTGGCGTGGCCCTGTGAGTAGCAAAACCTTAAAGCCACTACTTATATCTCTTATTGTCTTTGCAAGAGAACGCTTAATATTTGCTTTCATATTCTGACCAATCTAAAGTGCTACTTTAGATTAGTCGGCATTTGCGTAAATTGTCAACCTCAGTTATATACCAATTCCCAGATTAAACAGTACTAGGAGTAAGGAGCGAGGTGTAGTAAACCTACATGAGCGACGCGCGACGACGTAATGTTTAAAAATGGGAATTGGTTATTAAGCGTATGAGCCGGCGATATAGCCTGAAGACCAAGCCCATTGAAAATTATAGCCACCCAGCCAACCGGTGACATCAACTACTTCCCCAACAAAGTATAGTCCGGGCACTTTTATGGCTTCCATGGTTTTGGAAGATAGTTCTTTAGTATCCACACCGCCTGCTGTCACTTCTGCCTTAGCATAACCTTCGTTCCCAGAAATCTTAACCTTAAAGTTGTGGAGGTTATCAGCAATCTGTTCTAGGTACTGGGTCTTGCAGTCAGCCAGCCGATTGGGCGCACAATTGCTCACCTCCCAGGCTTCTACAAATCGTTTTGGAAGATAATCCTTAAGAAAGTTGCCGATTAGAACTTTGCTATTTTTTGCTGCCGCAAAGATCTCCTTTAAGTTCATGTTAGGCAAAAGGTCAATGTGTACAAACTGATCGGGCTGTTTTTCCAGGTAAGATGAGATTTGCAAAATCGCTGGGCCGCTCAAACCTCGGTGGGTAAAGAGTATATTCTCTCTAAAAGCCGCCTGCTTATACTTCACTTCCGAATCGACTGCTATCCCACTCAGACCGCGAAAAAAATCTATATCTTCCTCATCGACAGTAAGCGGTACCAAGGCGGGTTTAGGTGTGATTATATTCAGGCCAAACTGTTTTGCTATGCGGTAGCCAAAATCAGTTGCACCCAGCTTCGGTATTGAAAGACCGCCTGTAGCTATGATCAATGAGGTGCAGGAGAAAGTCCCCTGACTGGTTTTGAGTTCGAAGCCCTGACCTTTGCTAACTTGTGTTACCTGGCAATTCAGCTGGATTTCACATCGGTACTTTTTGCATTCTTCAGTTAGCATATTTATGATCTGCAGCGCAGAACCATCGCAAAATAACTGTCCTAGGGTTTTTTCATGATAGGCTATTTTATAACTTTCGACGAGTTTGATGAAATCATGTTGGGTATAGCGTGATAATGCGGATATAGCAAAATGCGGGTTAGCTGATAGGTAATTGCGTGGTGAGGCATTGATATTTGTGAAGTTGCATCGGCCGCCACCGGATATTCTGATTTTCTCCCCAATCTTATGGGTATGCTCAATCACCAGCACGCTTCGACCCCGCTTGCCAGCTTGCGCTGCGGCCATCAACCCTGCAGCGGCTGCCCCGATTACTATTACATCATAATGCATTTTTGGCACATATTTTTGTATATTATACAAAGAAGTGCGGTAAATGCAATGATGTAGGCTATGTATTTGCTTCAACTGAAAGAAAATAGTGCTATAATGCTGAAGACTTTGCCCATGTTAAAACTATCAAATTATTAATTTAATCAGAGGGTTAGTATGACAAATCAAGAAATCAGCAATCAACACCACCAAACATTTGAATCAATAAAACATATAGATGAGAAAGGTAATGAATATTGGCTTGCCCGTCAATTGTCCAGTGTGCTTGACTATTCTGAGTACAGACATTTCAAGCCAGTTATTGAACGAGCCAAGGAAGCTTGTAGAAATAGCGGCCAGCGTACTGAAGACCATTTCGAGGATCTCCGCGATATGGTCATAATAGGCTCTGGTGCTAAACGAGCAGTGCATGACGTACATCTTTCTCGTTATGCCTGCTATCTTATAGTGCAAAATGGTGATCCATCTAAGCCAGTTATCGCTAATGGTCAGACTTATTTTGCCATTCAGACACGCAGACAGGAACTACAGAATGATGCAAATTTTGTAGACCTTTCAGAAGACAAGAAGCGCTTAGTGCTTCGTAGCGAGATTAGTGTACATAACAAAACACTTGGAGCATTTGCAAAACAATCAGGAGTTGAAACGCCGCTTGATTATGCAATTTTTCAGGATCACGGCTATAGAGGTTTATATGGAGGCATGGGGGCGAAAGAAATTCATAAGAAAAAAAAGTTGAAAAAGAATGAAAAAATACTCGATCATATGGGAAGTGCAGAACTAGCTGCTAACTTGTTCCGAACTACTCAGGCTGAAGAGAAGCTTCAGCGTGATAAAGTACAAGGTAAAACCAAGGCGAATTCTATTCATTATGAGGTAGGGCAAAAAGTGCGCAAAACTATTCAAGAGCTTGGTGGCACGATGCCGGAAGAGCTGCCAAAGCCGGAGAAAAGCATCAAACAGATAGAGAGTCAAAAAACCAAAAAGATAGGTGTAGTAAATTGATTCTAAATATGATCCAATTTTGTGTTATCAAACATTTTTATACCTTTGCGCCAAGCCATCCGCCTGATGTTGCGCGAATTGTAAGTTATTTCTTTGCCATTTGAAAAATAATTATTTTGACGCGCGTTGTTCATTTTTGATAGCCTTAAAGAGTTAATTTTTTAATGGAGAATAGCATGAGTTTATATTTACTAAAATCCTTAGGTTTGGGCGCATCTGCAGTCACTTTTCTCGCATGGTACCACAATAACGTAGAATCAAAAATCGCAGCACTTGAGGCTAATCACAGTACAGCAATCGCTAACTTAAATAAGGCTCTAAATATTGCTAGTGCTGCAAGTAGTACAATAGAAGATAAGGTTTCCAGCATTGAAAATACTGTGACTACTACACTTGCGGCACATCAATCAGCTATTGATAGTGTAACTAATGCTGTAAGTGGCGCTGGAAGTACTGTAGCAAAAGACTTGGCTAGCTTTAAGGATGAAGTGAGCTCCACGCTTGAAGCCCATAAATCGGATATAGATAATGTAAAAAATTCTATAAGCAATGCTGAAAATACTGTTGCAACTGGTTTTGCTAACATAAAGGACGAAGTGACTTCGCACCAATCTGTTATCGATAGTTTGAGCCAAACTGTGAACCATGTAAAGACTACTGCAGAGGCTGATCTTGCTAGCCTAAAGAACGAGTTTACTTCGCAGAGTAATGCGCATCAGTCTGCTATTGATAGCATGAGCGAAACGGTGAGTAATATAAAGAACTCAGCAGAGTCAGATCTAGCTAGCTTAAAGGAAAGTTTGACCTCACAGCATAACGAGCATCAGTTTGCTATTGAAAGCGTTAGCGAAATGGTGAGCAATATAAAGAACTCAGCAGAGGCTGATCTTGCTAGCTTAGAGAATAAGATGACTGCACAGTTTTCAACTCATCAATCCGTTCTTGATAGTATGAGCCAAGCGATGAGCCATATAAAGAATTCTGCAGAAGCTGATCTTGCTAATTTAAAGGACAATGTGACTTCGCAATTTAGCGAGCATCGGTCAGATATTGACTACCTAAAGAGTCTGGTAAGCAATGCAGAGCGCACAATTGAAGATGACTTATAAGCGCTAACTACTAGTATTATAAATCTGGATGGAATCCTTCATTGGCCAGGCATGATTGAAGGGTTCCCATGTTTTCTGCAAACACTTCTGTAGAATAAGTAGTGTATTCCTCAACTATGCTATTAATCCTGTTATTGGCTTCTTCAATAAAGGCGGTAGCATTATTTGTTAGGGTTGCTTCATCGAAAGGGTAAGGCGTGGTATCATAATCAATTTTTGAGCAGTCCTTCACTTTGTAAGGCAATTTATAGAAATCATAACTATAGCCAGCTACCATAAATTTATTCTCGGAGATTTCAACTTGGTTATTAAAGCTGAATTCATTGCTATTAATTGTGCCCCCAAAAACAGACCCTGACTTTTGTATGGTTGTAAGGATCATGTCTACTATTTCCCCAGGCAAGGTATGGCCTTTATAAATCAAAACAGGATTTTCGCCATCTAGATGAAAAGCTGGGTAAGTAAATTTAAGATTGATCGAAGTCACTTTCAACATTGAAACTTTTTTTGAATGCACAGAGGCTTGATAGCTTTTAAGCCCAGCGTCAAATAATGTTAGATCAGTAGTTGATAAAGCCCCAGCATTCGACTTCTCAACTAACTTATTAAATCCCAGTATATATGCTTTTAAAAAAGAAGTTCTGGTTTGTAAAAGGTTATATAATTCCTGATTGGTTTTTAGCTCAGTGGTAGCGATGCTCATAAAAAATATCGAAATTTGATTTTCAAGCACATTAATACGATAACTATATATAGTCAATATTATTAGCTTACTTATTC
>Ga0206909_1111_pt1 | contig 14310 bp, 9 predicted proteins | sample Alteio_BWOrgHeat_76_FD_152943 | JGI IMG/M metagenome (GOLD analysis project Ga0206909, IMG submission 152943) | Enriched cells from forest soil in Barre Woods Harvard Forest LTER site, Petersham, Massachusetts, United States -... | ecosystem: Environmental > Terrestrial > Soil > Temperate forest > O...
TCAGTTCCGTAAGTAAATTGCCTTTTCAGGTTCCCGATTTCAGTAAGATAAATGACTCGGATTACAGGCCGGCATTGGAAGAAGGCGTCAAAGAACAAATACAGGAAGTGCAGCAAATTGCCGATAATATTGCTGCGCCTACGTTTGAGAATACTGTTGCTGCGTTGGAAAAAACAGGACAATTATTGACGCGCGTAAATAACGCTTTTAATCTGGTAACAGGTGCCAATACTGACGATGCGCTTCAGCAGTTGCAGGATGACATTGCACCGAAACTTGCTGCAGGGCAGGATGCCATTTACCTGAACACAAAATTATTCAAACGCATTGAAGCGATTTACAATAATCGTTCTTCGTTAAACCTCGATGCCGAATCAGAAAAATTGCTCGAATATGATTACCAGGAATTTGTTTTGGCTGGCGCAAAACTTTCCGATGCAGACAAAATGACCATGAAAAATTTAAATGGTGAAGAAGCATCATTAAGTGCAAAATTCAGCAACCAGTTGGTGAATGCTGCAAAAGCAGGTGCCTTGCTGATCAACGATTCTGCAGAACTTGCAGGCGTTTCTCAAAGCGACCTTGATGCTTTTGCACAACATGCAAAACAAAATAAGGTCTCTGCAAAATATCTCATCGCATTGCAAAACACCACACAGCAACCGATGCTGCAATCTTTATCTGTGCGTGCAACAAGACAAAAACTTTTCGAGGCATCATGGAACCGCACAGAAAAAAATGATTCAAATGACACGCGCGCAATCATTACGCGTCTTGCAGCGATACGCGCTACCAAAGCAAAGCTGATGGGCTTTCCAAGTTATGCAGCATGGAAACTGCAGGACCAGATGGCGCAAACACCTGAAGCTGTTGATAAATTTTTTGCGCAGCTTGTTCCTGCTGCCACTGCAAAGGCAGGAGCTGAGGCTGCGGATATTCAATCGCTGATCGATAAACAAAACGGCGGTTTTACTTTGCAACCTTATGATTGGAATTTTTATTCCGAACAATTGCGCAAAGCAAAATACAATCTTGACGAAAATGAAGTGAAGCCATATTTTGAATTGAACAAAGTGCTGCAGGACGGTGTATTTTTTGCAGCCAATCAATTGTATGGATTGACTTTTAAAGAACGGCATGATATACCGGTCTATCAAAAAGATGTGCGTGTATTTGAGGTCTTTGATGCAAACGGAAAATCGCTTGCATTATTTTACTGCGATTATTTTAAACGCGATAATAAATCAGGCGGCGCATGGATGAGCAACCTTGTTGGCCAATCAACTTTATTGGGAACAAAACCTGTGATCTATAATATTTGCAATTTCACCAAACCCGCTCCGGGCCAGGCTGCACTGATAAGTTTTGATGATGTTACAACCATGTTTCATGAATTCGGTCATGGCCTTCATGGCATGTTTGCTTCGCAAAAATATCCATCGCTTTCTGGAACAAATGTTGCAAGGGATTATGTTGAGTTTCCTTCGCAATTCAATGAGAATTGGGCTTCATATCCATCAGTGCTGAAACATTATGCAGTGCATTATAAAACAGGCGCACCCATTCCGCAAACCCTTGTTGATAAAATAAAAAGTGCAGCTTCCTTCAACCAGGGTTATGCCTTGACGGAATTACTTGCCGCCGCATCGCTCGATATGCAATGGCACAAAATAGCTGACACCAACGAAGTAAAAGATGCAGATGCTTTTGAAAAAATGGCGTTGCACCAAACAGGGCTCGATCTTGCGCAGGTGCCACCGCGTTACCGCTCTTCTTATTTTCTGCATATTTGGGCCAACGGTTATGCCGCAGGTTATTATGCTTATATCTGGACAAAGATGCTCGCGCAGGATGCATATTCATGGTTTGAAGAGAATGGCGGATTGACAAGGGCAAACGGCCAGCGTTTCCGCGACATGATCCTTTCGCGCGGCAATACGGAAGATTATAATAAGATGTTCAAAGATTTTCGCGGCCACGCACCTGATATAAAACCTATGGAAAAAGGTTGGGGCTTGCCAACAAATTAATTGTTGTTTTAAATATTGTTGTTGCATAAAAAGCATTTATAATTTTTGTAAATGCTTTTTATTTTTAAATGAATGAAAAAATATTCTTGAAAAATTTTGATGCATTACAATAATTTTGAACTGCATCATCAGAAAGAAAATAAACAAATGGTCAATATCACGCACAAGTCAAGCACACTCCGCAAAGCCATTGCTGTAGCCGTTTTGCAGGTATCAAAGCAGGAAACGATTGATGCAGTTGAAAAAAAGAAAGTTCCCAAAGGCGACGTGTTTGAGTTCTCCCGCGCAGCAGGGTTACTCGCCGTTAAAAAAACGAGTGATGTGATACCTGATTGTCATCCGTTGCCTGTGGAATACACCGCCATCACTTATACAATTGATGGTTTATCCATTATAATAAAAGTAGAAGTGCATACGATCTATAAAACAGGAGTTGAAGTAGAAGCCATGCACGGCGCAGCTATCACGGCACTGACAATGTATGATATGCTGAAACCGATTGACAGATCAGTGACTATCGGAAGTATAAAACTTGAAAGTAAAGAAGGTGGCAAATCAGATTTTGCAAAAAATGATATTGGTGAAATAAAATGCGCGGTCATCATTTGTTCAGATACTATTTCCAAAGGTGAGAAAGAAGATATTTCGGGTAAAATAATTATTGAAAAATTAGCGAAGTATAAAGTTGAAACAGCTTTTTACAAGATCATTCCCGATGAATTTAATATCATTCAGTCAACTGCAAAAAAATTGAGCGAAGAAAATTATCAGTTGATCATTTTTTCCGGCGGCACGGGATTGTCACCACGCGATGTAACGCCCGATGCCATTAAACCTTTGATTGAAAAAGAAATTCCGGGCATCACAGAGGCTGCACGTAATTACGGACAGCAGCGCATGCCTTATGCAATGCTCTCACGCGGTGTCGCAGGATTTATAAAAGATACTTTAGTGATCACAATGCCCGGCTCTGCAAAAGCAGCAGCGGAAACAATGGATGCATTATTCCCGCATATTTTGCATGCCTTCAACGTAAAAAAAGGATTGCGGCACGAATGATCATTCGCAGTTCGCGCACTTGCCGCTTACCACCACATCTTCACGGTGAGCGCTGAAACCCTTTGGCAGATTGAGTTCAGGGATGGTAACACTTTCAAGGCAATACGTTGTACCGCAAACATCGCAGATGAAATGTACATGGTTATCGTGGTGATGCCCTTCAGTGCAGTCATTTTTGCAAAGCGCATACAGCACAGAGTTATCAGCCGTTGGAATGGTATGCACAATACCTTTTTCTACAAAGGTCTGCAGTGTGCGGTAGATCGTCACACGGTCAAATTGCACACCCGTCTGCTTCTCAATGTCCGAATGTGCCAACGCTTTCCTGCTCTGGTGAAAAAGTTCCAGTATCTTTTTACGGCTGTCTGTAACGCTTAACTGGTTTCTCTTTAATATTTCTGCAACTTCATTTTGCATATCGAAAACATAAGGTGTTTTTGTAAAATCATTTTATTCAACTTATTCTTTCAGCAGTTCTTTTATATCCTCTTTGAGTTTCGCGAGTTCATCTTTTTTCAACCCGTCATAAATTTGTGCACGCAGGTTTCCGTTCTTATCGACCAAAGCAAAAAATTGCGTGTGCAAAAACTGGTCATTGATATTCACCACGGCATTTTTCGGATCGTCAAGTAAATAACTGTTGCGCGCTGCATTGTACAGGCTGTCCTTTCTTCCGGTTAAGAAGACCCACTTGCGCGTATCCACTTTCATTGAGTCTGCATAATGCTTCAGCACGGGTGCGGAATCGGTCTCAGGATCACAAGTGTGCGAGACAATCATAAAATCAGGCTCATCTTTAAAAGCTTCATAGACCATTCTCATGTTATTGTTCATCCTCGGGCAAATACCGCGGCATGAAGTAAAAAAATAATTGACCACGCAAACTTTTCCCAGCATGTCTTTTTCGGTAAACGGCTGTCCATCCTGTGTAATAAAACTGAAGGGATGGACAGTGTTCAGCACAGGCGGTTTCGATCTCCAGTTGTCCGTTCCCGCAAATACAAAGAGAAGGAACAGTGCCACAAGCACCGCAAAGAACACACTGTACCACATCAGCTTTTTACTCATCTTAAAGAATTCAATGCAAAATTACGCTGATTATATACATACAAAACTTTCATAAATCATAAATTCTTTAAGAATGCCCTTTATGCTGCATGCAGCAACCAACACATTCGTTTCAATATTTTCGAAGCAATCCATTTTCAAATTAACCTCAATCGCTTACATTTGCAGTCCAAAAAAGATGCGGAGGTGGCGAAACTGGTAGACGCACTACTTTGAGGTGGTAGCGCTTTCATCGGCGTGGGAGTTCGAATCTCCTCTTCCGCACACTATCAGGATGAGTTATGAATGATGAATGATGATTGCATAAAAAGGCAATGCATGTTCTTAATTCATAACTCATCTTTTATCACTCATAATTAATAAAATGTCATTACTCATTACAGGTTCAATGGCCTTCGATGCCATTGAAACGCCTTTCGGAAAGTCGGACAAGATCGTTGGCGGCGCAGCAACTTACATCGCTTATGCCGCAGCCAATTTCATAAAGCCCGTACAGCTTGTCTCTATTGTCGGATACGACTTCCCGCAGGAAGAAATGAACGACCTGAAAGGCCGCGGCGCGCAATTGGACGGCGTAGAGATCGTGCCTGATAAGAAATCTTTCTTCTGGAGTGGTAAATACCACATGGACATGAACACACGCGACACGCTTGTAACAGATTTGAATGTGCTTGCAGATTTTAATCCCGTCGTTCCCGACAGTTTCCAGGGCGCAGAGTTCTTAATGCTGGGCAATCTCGTTCCAGCCATTCAAAAGCAGGTGATACAGCAATTGAAAGTAAGGCCAAAACTGATCGTGCTCGATACAATGAACTTCTGGATGGAAGTAGCGCTCGACGATCTGAAAGAAGTGCTGACCATGATCGATGTATTGCTCGTGAATGACAGCGAAGCAAGGCAACTGACCGGCGAATTCTCCATCGTGAAAGCTGCAAAGAAGATATTGACGATGGGACCAAAATACCTCATCATTAAAAAGGGTGAGCATGGTGCATTATTGTTTCACAAAGACAGTGTATTCTTCGCACCGGCATTGCCATTGGAAGAAGTGTTTGACCCAACGGGTGCCGGCGACACATTTGCGGGCGGCTTTATCGGGCATTTGGCAAAGACAAAGGACCTGAGCTTTGAGAACATGAAAACAGCCATCATCGTGGGCTCTGCAATGGCAAGCTTTTGTGTGGAAAAATTCGGCACACAGAGATTAAAGGAGATCACCCGCGAAGATATTGATGCCAGGCTCAAAGAATTTGTGCAGCTCGTCAATTTCGACATCGACCTGGTAGGATAATTGATCCCCAAAATTCCATTTATCAAATAAAACTTCCTGTTCATGGAAGTTTTTTTACTTTCACTGCCTTCAAAAAAAACTTAAAACATGAAAAAGCAATTGCTTGCATTGTGCACACTCGTGTCTTTGGCGGGAATATATTCCTGCAACACGGGCAGTACAAACACATCTCAACAAAAATTCATTGAGACCGCCAACATGGATTCTTCCGTGAAACCCGGCGATAATTTCTTCATGTACGTTAACGGTACATGGATAAAAAATGCGGTGATACCATCAACCGAAGGCGGTGTAGGCGCATTCCTCGATGTATATAACGTAACGAAAGGCCATTTGAAGAGCATCCTCGACAGTGTTTCAAAAGGCGGTTTTGAAAACGGAAGCATCGCGCAGAAAGTAGGCGACTTCTATGCCTCAGGAATGGATTCCGCAGCCATTGAAAAGCTGGGCTACGATCCGATAAAGCCTTACCTGCAGCAGATCGCAGCATTCACTGATGCAAAGAGCGTGCTCGCCTTTGAAGGAATGATCCAAACAACAAACCACCAATATCTCATTGGAGTTGGAGTTGGTTCTGACCAAAAGAACAGCTCCATGAATATTCTCAGTGCAAGCCAGACTGGCCTCGGATTACCGGACAGGGATTATTATTTCAGGACAGACCCTGCAACAGTAGCCATCCAGAACGGGTATAAGGATTACATCACCAAAACATTCACCCTCCTCGGCGACGATGCAGCCACCGCAGCTAAAAAATCGGCCACCATCTACGCATTGGAGAAAGACATTGCAACAAGCCACCGCACCGATGTTCAGTTGCGCGATCCGCAAAGCAATTACAACAAGATGGCTGTTGCCGATCTGGACAAAAAAGAACCAAACATTGGTTGGCCCGCCTTTTTGAGTGCAACAGGCATGAAGACAGACTCCATCGATGTGGGCCAACCGGCTTACTACGCGAAGCTGAACGAGCTCCTCAAGACAACACCGATCGACACATGGAAAGCATACTACACCTTTCATGTGACAGACGATGCCGCAACTGCATTGAGCAGCCCCTTTGTAAATGCACACTTCGACTACAACAAACTTTTGAGCGGCCAGAAAGAAATGAAGCCCCGCTGGGAAAGAATTTACCGCTCCACAGATGCAAATTTGGGTGACGCGCTCGGGCAATTGTATGTAGAAAGATATTTTACCGATGATGCAAAGAAAAGAATGCTCGACCTTGTAAATAATCTGCAGACCGCCTTTGAAGCAAGGATAAACAAAGTGGACTGGATGAGCGACAGCACCAAAAAGATCGCAATCGACAAACTGCATGCATTCATCAAAAAGATCGGATACACTGACAAATGGAGAGATTACAGCAAAGTGACCATTGACAGGAACACTTATTTTGCAAACATTCTTTCCTGCAACAAAAATGATTACCAGTACCAGTTGAGCAAACTCGGCAAACCCGTTGACAAAACGGAATGGGGAATGACACCGCCCACCATCAATGCCTATTACAACCCATCATTCAATGAGATCGTTTTCCCTGCGGGCATCTTACAGTTCCCGTTCTTCGATCCAAATGCTGATGATGCCATCAATTACGGCGGCATAGGCATGGTGATCGGCCACGAAATGACGCATGGCTTTGATGACCAGGGAAGCCAATTTGATAAAGACGGCAACCTGAAGAATTGGTGGAGCAGCAAAGACAGTGCGCAGTTTGTAGCGCGTACAAAGAAGATCATTGACCAGTTCAATGGCTACACCATGCTCGACACCATGCACATCAACGGTGCATTGACGACGGGTGAGAACAGTGCTGACCTCGGCGGCATCAACATCGCTTACGATGCGTTCAAGATGACCAAAGAAGGACAGGACACTACGAAGATCGATGGCTTTACGCCCGACCAAAGGTTCTTTATCTCATTCGCACAGATATGGAGAAGCAAGATAACCGACGAAGCGATACGGTCTCAGATGAACGGTGATCCGCATTCGCCACCTATTTGGCGCGTTAACGGCCCGTTGTCAAACTTTGCTCCTTTCTATGCTGCATTCAATGTGCAGCCCGGAGACAAAATGTATAAACCCGACAGCGCACGTGTGAAGATCTGGTAAGAAGCATTTCAAATAATAAAAAAAGCCCTGCAAACATGCGGGGCTTTTTTATGGTCAGTTATTGTGCAGCGGCGCAAGTGCATCAAGCACCACGTTCACCTCATCAACCTGTGCGCGGATGATGTGATGCGAGAGCGTTTGCGTTGCAAAGCCTGCCGCGCTTATCTCTACGGAGTGAATGCCCTGCTTTATGCGCATGATGCTGTAATGCCCGAGGCTGTCTGTAACTGCAGACTTGTTCATCTCTGCAAATGACACCAGCGCACCTGCAACAGGCTGGCCGTCTGCCGCTGCCGTCACGATGCCTTCGATGCCGCTGTGGCGCACACCTGCATTGTCAACCGCCGAATTGATGTGATAACCCGCAAAGAAATCAGGATCGGACACGCGGAAATAATTGATGAGCAGGCCAAACTGCACAATGTTGGCACGGATCAGTTTAATGGTATCGTTGATGTTCTTATTGGCCACGGTGCTGTCTGCACCGGTGATGCTTGCCTGCCCGATGCTGCTGTTGAAGTCAGTAGCGTCTGCAACGGCAGTATCAAGATTGGCCGAAGTGATGCCATAGGCCGCAAAATCAGGATCGGTGAGCAGCGGCGTGATGATCGTTTGTATGCGCTGTGCAAATGCGAGCACGTCTGCATCTTTCATGCGCATCAGGGTGGTTTCGCTGAAATGCATGTCGGCAGCCAATGTCTCGTTCCCCTGCTTGATGGCGTATGCGCGCGTGGCAGTGCAAACGGGGAGCAGGTCATTGGCAACCTGCAGCTTCATCGCGGCCTTGTCTTTGGTGATGCCCGTTCTCACCACATCCTTATTGGGGATGAAGCCGTCGAGCAGGTTGATGTTGTTGTTGAACAATTTGTACTCCTGCGCAAAAGGCGGATAAACGGAGAAGACAGTGTTGTTCTGGGAAAGAAAATTGTTCAATGTCTTTGCCCTTTTGTACTCATTGGATTGTGTTAAGGTCAGCATGGATCAATTTGTTTGGTGTATGAAACAGGTTTACGAACGCAAGTTAATATAATCATTAATAAGAATAAACATATTTTTAAATATTTATGCACAAAAAACCCACAAATGGCAGGTAATTCGGTTCAATGAATTTGCAATAAGCTGGAATGAAACAGCAATGAAGGTCAACTGCTTTTCAATGATGGTGAGATGATGCAGAATAAGCAACAGGAAGCAAACAATGAAATTCAAAATAGCTGAAATGAAATTCAACGGATTTACAAGGAGCATCATTGAATGAACAATGATGCTCGAAATGCTTGCATTGGTGTTCAACTTTGTTACAATGCAATGAAACAGCTGCGCAATGGACCTTGCTTGTGATGCAATGCCTCACTGTTTCATAAATTCAGACACCATTACGCCGTTTTGCGTGTATGCCTTTATAAAATAAATGCCCGAAGCAAGTGCACTGATGTGGACGGGTGCAGAGGAATTGATATTATTTACAGTCATCACCACCACTCCTTCAGGATTGATGATGGCGATCTTTTGAACGGGCTGCGATGCATTGATGAATATCCTGTCTGATGCAGGGTTTGGTGCAATGGTGATCGTTGTTTGTGCCAGCGGCATTTTTACCAAAAGAATATTGGAATATTCAGCATGCCCGTCGAGGTCAACTTCGTTTAAACGGTAATAGACCTCACCCCCTGCCCCCTCTCCTTTGGAGAGGGGAGCATTATCAACAAACGAATATTGTTTTAATGAACTGCTGTTGCCTGCAGCAGGCACCTTGCCGATGGCAGAGAAGTGCATACCATCTGCACTTTTTTCAATGGAAAAATAATTGCTGTTTACCTCTGTAGCAGTTTGCCATTGCAGCTTTACTGTGTTGTTGATGATGGTAGATTTGAAGTACAATAGGGTAACAGGAAGTGATAATGGGAATGAAATGGAACCGGCTCCAAAAATATAAGATGTCTCAAATGAAGAGCAAAGCAGACGATATGTTCCATCTATCGGAGAAATTATGTAAGCACTTGTATCAGCAAAACCAATCAGGCTGTCTGATCCATTTATTGATACTGTTGCAAGCCCTAAAAACTGGGGAGTTAAATTATTAGTACCATTTACAGCTGTTGAACTGAGTATTGCAGAAAAAGTACTATTGAATGTGATTTTTATAATTAGACCGTCGCTTTCATTATCAAAGCCTGTCATGTAAAGGTCATTACCATACCAACTTAAATCGCCATCAGCATAATATCCGATTTGCCCGATATTATAACTGTGTAGGTTTGTTAAGTTTATTCCATAAAGACTATCATTATATTCAGTTAATAATATGGAATCATTCAATGCAACCAAAGAAAGAGCACCTTCAGTTATGTCATTTGAGCCAATAAAGGTTGCAGCACCATTTGTAGTATCAATCTTAAACAAACCATGGCTGCTAATTCCCCAAAGTTGACCATCAGGCGTGAAAGCAATATCATTAAACTCCTGTGTAATTGTACCTATAAAGTGTGATGCACAATTATTCAAATCCAAAGAATAAATATGAAATGAATTATCTGATACAAAAACAGATTGCTGTGAAAGTCCATCAACACAAACAAAAACAAGAAGAACAATTATAATAAATCGTTTCATCACACAACATTATTGATAATAGAAACTGATACATTAAAGGTAGGTAAATGTGTATTGATGTTTAAGGCTGAAGCAATGCAGTTTCTTTAAGATGTAATGAAACAAAAACAAACAACATTGCATCACAAAAAATGCGTTTCAAATATTGCGCGGCTTTTTTTTATTTGGTAAATGCTGACAATCTTTTTTACCTTTCATTTCCTTTTAATAAAACTAAACAATATGAAAACGCAACTGCTTGCATTGGCTGCAATGCTGTCCCTTGCGGGAATATATTCCTGCAATATGGGCGGCTCTTCAGAAACACCACCACGAAAATTCATTGAAACGGCGAACATGGATTCATCGGTAAAGCCCGGTGATAATTTCTTCATGTTCGTAAATGGCAAATGGGTAAAGACGGCTGTCATCCCTTCTACCGAAAGCGGCATCGGCTCCTTTCTTGATGTGTACAATGTGACCAAGGAACACCTGCATGGCATACTCGACAGCGTTGCCAAAGGCGGCTTCGACAAAGGCAGCATTGAACAGAAGGTCGGCGACCTCTATGCTTCAGGATTGGATTCTGCAGCCATTGAAAAACTCGGCTACGACCCCATCAAACCCGACCTCGCGCAGATAGATGCGTTGAAGGATGCAAACGGTATCATGCAGTTTGTTGCACGCATGGCACTGCAGGAAGACAATCTTCTTATTAGCTTTTACATTGGCCCTGATGATAAGAACAGCGCGATGAACATTGCTGCTTTCGGACAAACGGGTTTGGGTTTGCCGGACAGGGATTATTATTTTAAGACAGATGCTGCCACCGTTAAAGTGCAGCAGGCATACCAGGCGTATGTTCAAAAGATATTTACCCTCACGGGCGATGATGATGCCACCGCCACGAAGAAAATGCGGGCTGTGTACGATCTCGAAAAAGACATGGCAGGCAGCCACAGAACGAATGTGCAGTTGAGAGACCCGCAAAGCAATTATCATAAGATGGCCGTGGCAGACCTTGATAAACAAATGCCCAACATTGGCTGGAAAACACTTTTCGGTACGTTCGGTTTCAAGGTAGATTCGGTGAATGTGCAGCAACTTGCCTATTACACAAAGCTCAATGGCCTGCTGAAGACAACGCCGATGGACATATGGAAAGCATACCTGCGTGCCCACAGGATAAATGATGCTGCAAGCGCATTGAGCAGCGCGTTTGTGAGTGCACAGTTCGACTATTATAAAGCATTGACCGGCCAGAAGGAAAATAAGCCGCGCTGGGAGAGAACATACTGGTTCGTTGATGGAAGTTTGGGTGATGCACTGGGACAATTGTATGTAAAAAAATATTTTACAGACGACGCGAAGAAAAGAATGCTTGACCTAGTGAATAATTTACAGACCGCTTTTGAAGCAAGGATAAAAAAAGTGGACTGGATGAGCGACAGTACTAAAAAAGTGGCCATCGACAAGCTTCATGCCTTCATCAAAAAGATAGGATATACCGACAAATGGAGAGATTACAGTAAAGTGACCATTGACAGAAATGACTTTCATGGCAACCTTGTGTCATGTGCCAAAAATGATTACGCTTACCAATTAAGTAAGCTTGGTAAACCTGTTGACCGCACCCAATGGGACATGACCGCACCAACCGTGAACGCTTATTATAACCCATCATTCAATGAAATTGTTTTCCCTGCGGGCATCTTGCAGTTCCCGTTCTTCGATGCCGATGCCGATGATGCCATCAATTACGGCGGCATAGGCATTGTGATCGGCCACGAAATGACACACGGCTTCGACGACCAGGGCAGCCAATACGATAAGGATGGTAACCTGAAGAATTGGTGGAGCCATAACGACAGTGTTCAGTTTGTTGCACGCACAAAGAAGATCATTGCCCAGTTCAACGGCTACACCATGCTCGACACGATGCACATCAACGGTGCATTGACGACGGGAGAGAACAGCGCCGATCTCGGTGGTGTCAACATCGCTTATGATGCCTTCAAAATGACGAAGGAAGGACAGGACACTACGAAAATTGACGGCTTTACGCCTGACCAACGCTTCTTCATCTCTTTCGCACAGGTATGGAAGGATAAAGAAACTGATGAAAATATACGCTCAGGCATCAATACTGACCCGCATTCTCCCGCGATGTGGCGCGTTAACGGGCCGTTGTCAAACTTTGCTCCGTTCTATGCTGCGTTCAACGTGCAGCCCGGAGACAAAATGTATAAACCCGACAGCTTGCGTGTAAAGATCTGGTAAGAAGAATATTGATTGAATAAAAAAGCCCAACGATACTGTTGGGCTTTTTTATTACACATATACAATAAAACTTTTTTAACTTTCATTCCCTTTCAATAAATCTGAAATTATGAAAACGCAACTCCTTGCATTATCAGCAATACTCTCAATGATAATAATGTATGCCTGGAAAACGGGCAACCCATCAGCATCGCAACAAAAATTCATTGAAACGGCAAACTTCGATTCATCAATAAAGCCCGGCGATAATTTTTACATGTACGTCAACGGTACATGGTTTAAAAAAGCTGTAATAGCCGCAACTGAAACCAATACAGGCGCTTTTCATGATCTGTATAATGTAACTAAAGAACACCTGCACACCATTCTTGATAGTGTTTCAAAAGGCAGTTTTGTCAAAGGAAGCATCGCACAGAAAGTTGGCGACTTCTATGTTTCGGGATTGGATTCTGCCACGATTGAAAAGCTGGGCTATGATCCCATAAAGCCTTACCTGCGGCAGATAGATGCATTCACTGATACCCGAAGCGTGCTCGCATTTGAAGCAAGGCTCCAAAATATGAACCAATATGACATTGCAGCATTTAGTGTAAGCGCCGATCAAAAGAACAGCTCCATGAATATTCTATCAGCGCACCAAATAGGTATTGGCTTACCCGACAGGGATTATTATTTCAGAACAGACCCTGCAACAATAGCTGTACAGAATGCATACAAGGTATACATGAACAAAATATTAATGCTCATTGGCAATGATTCTGTGACCGCAGCTAAAAAAACCGCAATAGTTTACGCGTTGGAGAAAGACATTGCGGCAAGTCACCGCACAAATGTTGAGAAACGTGATCCGGAAAGCAATTACAATAAGATGTCTGTTGCCGATATGGATAAAAAAATGCCCAATATCGGTTGGCCTGCCCTCATAAGCGCGATAGGAATGAAAACAGATTCTGTCAATGTAGCTCAACCCGCTTATTACATTAAATTAAATGAACTTCTCAAAACGACACCGATAGAAACATGGAAAGCATACTATTCATTTCACATAACAGACGATGCCGCAACTTCATTAAGCAGCGCCTTTGTAAATGCATCTTTTAACTATACTAAAATGTTCACAGGCCAGAAAGCAATGAGGCCGCGCTGGGAAACAATTTACCAATCAACTGATGATAATCTCGGCGATGCGTTGGGCGAATTGTATGTAGAAAAATATTTTACCGAAGACGCGAGGAAAAGAATGCTTGACCTTGTAAACAATTTGCAAACCGCTTTTGAAGCAAGGATAAATAAAGTGGAATGGATGAGCGACAGTACTAAAAGAATTGCCATCGACAAACTTCATGCTTTCCTCAAAAAAATAGGATACACAGATAAATGGAGAGATTACAGCAAAGTCACTATTGAAAAAGGCACTTATTTTGCCAACATACTTTCCTGCAACAAGAATGAGCATCAATATTATATAAACAAACTCGGCAAAAAGGTTGACAGAACAGAATGGGGAATGACGCCGCCGACCATCAATGCCTATTATAATCCCAGATTCAATGAAATTGTTTTCCCTGCGGGAATATTGCAGTTCCCTTTATTCGATGCCGATGCCGATGATGCCATTAATTACGGCGGCATAGGTATATTTATCGGCCACGAAATGACGCACGGCTTCGACGACCAGGGCAGCCAGTACGACAAAGACGGCAACCTGAAGAATTGGTGGAGCCATAACGACAGTGTTCAGTTTGTTGCACGCACAAAGAAGATCATCGCCCAGTTCAACGGCTACACCATGCTCGACACGATGCACATCAACGGTGCATTGACGACGGGAGAGAACAGCGCCGATCTCGGTGGTGTCAACATCGCTTA
>Ga0206909_1131_pt1 | contig 14255 bp, 13 predicted proteins | sample Alteio_BWOrgHeat_76_FD_152943 | JGI IMG/M metagenome (GOLD analysis project Ga0206909, IMG submission 152943) | Enriched cells from forest soil in Barre Woods Harvard Forest LTER site, Petersham, Massachusetts, United States -... | ecosystem: Environmental > Terrestrial > Soil > Temperate forest >...
AGGGAGCACATCGGTGACCACGGGCTTGCCGTACGTAAGCGTGCCGGTCTTATCGAACACAACCACTTGCAGCGCCCCGGCCCGTTCGAGCGCTTCGGCATCTTTAATCAGCACGCCGTACTCCGCGCCTTTGCCCGCGCCGACCATGAGCGAGGTCGGTGTCGCGAGGCCCAATGCGCAGGGGCACGCGATGATGAGCACCGCGATAAAGTTCGAGAGCGCGAGCATAGGCTGGTGCCCCACCGAAAACCAGAGGGCGAACGTGAAGGTGGCGATCCCCAGCACGGCAGGCACAAAGTAGGCAGTAATCCGATCGGCCAGTTTCTGAATAGGCGCGCGCGAACTCTGTGCGGCGCGCACAAGCTGGACAATTCGGGCGAGCGCGGTGTCCTCGCCCACCCGTGTGGCCTCGAATACGAACGACCCGCTCACATTCACGGTAGCGCCAATCACACTGTCGCCCGGCTTCTTCGCAATAGGCATGCTCTCGCCGGTAAGCATGCTCTCGTCCACGGAGCTTGCTCCTTCGAGCACGCGCCCATCGGTCGCAATCCGCTCACCGGGACGCACCCGGATACGATCGCCCACTTGAACCAGTTCGAGAGGAATATCCACATCGACGCCGTCCCGGACAACCCGCGCGGTCTTCGGCTGCAAGCCGAGCAGCTTCTCGATAGCCGTACCGGTTTTGCCCTTGGCCCGCGCTTCCAGCGTTCGCCCGAGCAGCAGGAGCGTGACAATCACCGCCGCCGTCTCGTAGTAGACGTTCCCGCTAGGCCCGCTCGCCCCGCCCATGGACCCGCCGCCGGAGCCTGCCATGCCGGACATCGCGGGCGCAAAGAGGCCGGGCGACACGGTGACGAGGAGCGAATAGAGATACGCGGTGCCCGTGCCGATGGCAATGAGCGTGTTCATGTCCGCGCTCCGATGGCGTAAGGCCGCCCATGCGCCCTGAAAGAAGCGTCCTCCGGACCAGAACAGCACCGGCGTTGCAAGCGCGAGTTGGAGCCATGGATTCACGAACCACGCGGGGATCGGCAGCCCAAGATGCATTCCCATCTCGCCAATTAGCAACGGCGCTGTAAGCACCGCGGAGACCACGAACTTGCGGCGAACTTTGCCTGCCTCTTCGTCGTGGTTCATGTGGTTGTGGGCATCTGCAGCAGTTACCGGCTGTGCGCTAAACCCGATCCGGTCGATCGCGCCGGCAATCGCTAGCGGGTTTGTTTGCGCGGGATCGTAATGGAATGTCCCCTCGCCGGCGAGCAGGTTCACCACGGCCTCCTGCACGCCCGGCACACGCAACGCGGCCTTCTCAACCCGCGAGACGCACGCCGCACATTGCATGCCGCCAATGGTCAGCGACGCCCGCGTGCCGCCGGCGGACGGAAGCGCTGCGAGGGCGCGCGCGCTGCCGGGCATGGCGGCAGGCGTCGGCGCAAGTCTGGATGCCGGCGAGAGAGCGGCTGCGTCCGCGCCGTGCAAATGCGCACCGGCTGGAGAGATTGCGCCCGGCAGCTTCTGGCCGAAAAAGAACCAGTATAAGAAAACAATAATCGCCGCCCCGCCAAGCAGGACGGCGATCTCTAGGGTCGTCATCGCGTAAACACTTCCACTAAGCGGACTTGGGCGGGAAACCGATCTCGGTGAGGGTTTTGGAGATCGTCGCCGGTGTCGTTCTCTTGGAATCGAAGGTCACCGAGACGCCTTTTGTTTCGATATCGACCTCTACGACCTGAACACCGGACATGCGAGTGAGCGCCGTTTCGATACTCGACGCGCACCCGCCGCACTCGATATCGGGCGCAACGAAGGAAACTTGCATCTTAGGGCCTTTCGATCTCATATTGCTAGATACCTGCTCATAGCTACATTATAACGCGAATTGGACGGAAGTGGTTCCGGACGCCAGACCCCTCCCCCCGACCTTCGCCAGGGCTCGGTCTCCTCCCTCACCTGAAGGTGAGGACGGTACTTGTAACTTCGTTAGCAACCCAAAGATCACATTGGCCTAACTTCGGCACATCCACCTTAGGCTCAGCTTGCGCCCACTCCTGCCTTTGCAGCTTCCGTGTCTGCGGACAGCACTTCGGGTTTGTAGCCGCCGCGGGACTTGTCACCTGCGTACATGATGCCGAACATGACGATTAAGATGGCTGGAAATGTTGCGATATAACGCAAGCCCATCTGTGGGTCGAGATGGGTGGTATCGATGACGACACCTAGCAACCAGGTTGTCAACGACACGGAAATCATGCCGGCTGCTCCCATCATGCCAAGAAGGAACGAACCGCCCTTTGGAAACCGCTCGGAGGTTAATCCCAGCATTGTCGGCCAGAAATAGCAGACACCGGCCGCGAAAATAGCGGCGGCGCCATACGATTGCACCGGTCCGTGCGCCATGCTGAGGCCAAGCAAGCCGATCAGCGCGAGGACCGACGATCCCAGTAACATCCCGGTCGGCGAAAATTTATGCACCACGGGACCGGCAAATCGACGTCCAATGGCCATGATTACGCCAACCCAAACGATTACCAATACAGGATTATTGGTGGCTCCCTGAAGCAGTCCTGCAATCCAGCGGCCTGTTGTAAGTTCCGTGGAGGCTGTCAGCAGCATGCAAAACAGGATCGCCAGGAACGCCGGCCGGAAGAACTCCATATACATCTCTTTGGTGGTCACCTGCGACTGCGCGCGCTCCGTAGGCGGCACATTCAGGCGTAGGAACGTCAGGCCATAGAGGATTGTCGGAATATAAATGGACGCGATCTTGAGTTGCCAGAGCAGATGCGGTGAGACCTGTTTTCCGAGATATTGATCGACCGCAAAAGCGAGCAGCCCGCCAATTACTTGACCGCCGGGAAACCAGACATGAAGCCGGTTGAGGCGATGGGCCTTGTCATCCGAATAGAGAGTGGCGATCAGCGGGTTAATCGAGGCTTCTACGAATCCGTTGCCGATACCGACTCCCACTGTGGCCAGCCAGAAGGGCCAAAAACTATGGGCCGTTAAGGTGAGCGAAATCGCTGTGACGTGGGCCACAAACGCCAGGGCAAGGAGGCGCTTCATGCCGAGGAGATCGCAAAGCTGCGCGCCGATTAAGAGTGAGATAGTGTATCCCGTACTGATTGCGCCAAGAATTGCGCCACTTTGCGAGAAGCTAAAATGAAACTCGCTCTGAAGCGGACCTTCGATTGCTCCTCCAACAGCAAACGCCATCGCAGTCGCGATCAGCGATATGCACGAAGCCAGAAAGAGCGTCTGCCTGTGATACTGCGACGATCCACCCGACCCCTTCGAATAGGTAACAGTACTCATTCCCCGTCTCCCTTGTGCGGTTTACTTGCGGGCATTATAACAAACGGGTAATGTTCTGTCAATCGAGGGTTACGCCGCGAGCACTTTATCGGACGGGTGAATATTCGCGAACCGCTCGGGGTGCTTGCGGGCCATCCGAAGCTCATACATCGATTGGAGATTGAGCCATACTTCCGCCGATGTATTGAAATACCGCCCGAACCGCAACGCCGTATCCGCCGTAATCGCCCGTTGGCCTTTGACAATTTCCGAAATTCGGGTAAACGGCACTTCAATATCCTTGGCGAGTCGATACGACGTAATCTCCAAAGGCTCCAGAAAGTCTTTGAGCAGCACCTCGCCGGGATGGATGGGTTCTAAGGGTTCCATGTTGTCACAGCCTATCAAGTTTAGGGGTGCAAGGCATTCGGTTAATCAATTATCTTCTCAGTCCGAGCTTGTGAAACAGAATTGCATTACGCTTCTTTGCGTCTGAGAGTAGCTTTTCATAATCGACCACCTCGATCCATGTGTTCAAGGGGTCGTGATAGGCGAAATATCCCATATTATCCGGCATGGGGTGAAATCCGGGTGAAGTCACTATCGTGTCACGAAGTTGCGTAGTCAAGGTTGCGTACACATAGCAATAGAACAGCGTTCCATCACCAATTGTTATCAATCGACCGTCTTCACCAAATGAGTTTCGATTTGGAGTCCTCAACTTGGTTACTTCAGCTAAAACCTGTTTAACGGGATTTTCCTTATCTGAATACTTATTTCTACCAGCCTGTTTAAATTCAATGATCACTACCGACTGGGTCGGCTGTGTTCCATCACTAAATATTATGGGACGGTTGAATACAGCAATGTCAGGCCTCATCGCACTTTTTGACTTAGCGTGTTTAATCGAAGAAAGTAGCTTATCGGATGCGAGATAGGAATGGTACGATAGCCGTTCATCAATAATCCAAAGGTTCTGCGTATCGGGCATGCAATCGTCCGATGTAGCACGCATCGGATAAACAATGCTATGAATTGCTTTTTCTGGCGGATATTGCCCGTCCGCATTCACTCCAAGGCGTTTTTCAAATAGATCCAATATTACTCTGCGCTGAACGACATACTCGGCCAACTTCGACTGCTCACGCTCCCCAATGTCCTTCATAAGTCTGTCAATATCTTCGGTAACGTCTTCGGTATCAGATCGTATCTCAATTGCATGCAAGCGCTCTCTATTTTGTCGGCCGACCTCCTGATCCACTCTATACAATTGAATGTCTAAATCCGTTTCAGTTAGTCCAGGCGGGATTTTGTTAAGTGCCTCCTGATTCTTTAACAAGTGCTTGAACCAATAGGCCTTCTCTTTTATATATTTGCTAATGTCTTCGATTTTAGCTTCAGCGATAACTTTTGTGTAAGGAGATAAATACCGCGCAGCCTCTCTCACTGAACCCTCAAAGATATCCTTCAGAGTTGGCTCATCATCGTACAAATCGAGTTCAGCGCCGGTGGCAATACGAAACGAGTCACGCATCTCATTGACCGTCTTATCAAGCAATGGCCCGGTCACGAAGGCCTTATATATAAATCGATTGCCCTCTTTGGTTTTCAAGTGACCCGCTGCATCTGGGATGAGGCTGTTAATTGACTTAGTTTCGACAGTTCGATTGTCAGCGCAATAGTGAATCTTCTGCTCAACGGTGCTACCCTTCGCCAGATTGAGGTTCACCATTGTAAATTGGTGACCCGCGACTGTAAAATGAGCGGTCTCTTTCGTGAGAATATCGACTTTCGCATTTACTGACACGCCATTCTTATCGTTATCACCTTCGTGAATGGTTACATTCGGGCAGCGATCATTCATAAAGTAAAGGAAACAGTGTTCTGCGATCCTATCAGCAATTAAATTTACACCCCGTGTGCATCTCTCTTTAAATGGACTCTTGTACGCATCCAATCTTATAGTTGTCTCAATGGCCTCGTCCGTCGGTACCAGGTTTACATAGTCTGGTGAAACTCCATCATCATCCAAGGAGAACCTGAATTTGCGTTTATAACGTTTTCCTGTTTCTTCAAAGGTGCTCGTGATTGATACGTTTTCGAATGCCTTTAACCATAGTAAGCGACCAACACCTTGACCACCAAAATCCTTCTTCAGTTCCGAATCAGAGGTCCGGAAGGACTCCATATTCACAGAAGTGAAACCTGTTCCATTGTCAGTTACGCTGAACCCGTGAACCCAGGATTCAGGAGGATTCTCCAGATCCAGTACCGTTTGAGCTTTATCGCGATAAATTCGAACCTGAATATAGCCATCAAACAAGCCGCAAGCGTCCTGACGGTTGCGTATTTCCTGCATGGAATTTACGATTGCCTCGAACAGTGGCAGTAGGGCATCTCCCCGCCCTAGCGTAATTTTTTCTACTCGCCGTCGGAAGCAAAAATCCATCGACACGTCGATCACCTCCCTTTACACATGTCACTTGTTCAAGAGACAAGGGTTTAATTCCTGCGTATTGGAGGTGGAAGGTCGAAAAAACATAACCATACGAGCCATCATCGTTGATGATAGCTACGCTGTGCATTCGAACGTGACGAAGTCGCTACGGTCAGTATGCCAGCTTAACAATTACCACAGGATCACCCACGCGTACAATCTTACCGACCTCCGATGTAGGCACACATGTGTTTACCGCCAGCCTCCAGTAGTGGTTGAACCTCGACAGAGGCGCCCAATCGGGCAGAGTCGCTTCGCGGCGTTCTCGGAAGGTTTCCGAGAAGTGGGGGTAGGGTTCGCCGGTTTCGGGATCGCGGGGCGGGACGGTGCAACGCTGGCAGGGGTTGACACCTTCGAAGATGACTTCGCCAATTTGGAATGTAACGCTAGTGCTTTCGTCCGGGCCGTAGAGTTGATCTTCCCAGAAGGCGGGCACGCCGTCGATGACCAGGTTTGCTCGGAAGCGGGTGAGGATGTCGTCGGACGTAAGGCCGGGGAACCAGGAGGCCACTGTGTCGAGAGTGGCCTGACTGATAATCGTTGGGCCTGGGCGCTTGGGGTCGTCCGGGAAGCCGCCTTCAGTATCGCGTTGCAGGGTTACGGGCTGTTCGAAGTAGTTGCTGAGCCAGGCGTCGACCTCGGATTGGGCATCCGTCAACGCAAACGTTGCCTTTGCGTTTCCATCCCCCCAGAACGTGATCGTCCCCGCAGTCCAGTCCACCTCATGCTCAATCGAAAAGACCCCATCGTTCCGCTTGGCGTTCACATACTTGCCACCTGCGTCAAAAATCGCAAACTCGCGGTCTTGCGCCAGACCGCCGCGCGGCGTGATTGCGGCTTCCGTTACGGACATGGGACGCAGGGATTTTATGGGGTGCATTTGAATCCTGGCGAGTGTTGGTTCGGACATCTATCTTGCTACCTATATCTCAGACTTGGACCTATAACTGAGCGCAACTATGGACGGGTATATACACGCGGGTCTAAACGATTGTCACCAACTCGCAGCTTAGCCGCAGTGTTACCAAGAATGACAACGGCGTCATCCAACGGTAATCCGTTCATATTCGGTTCTGAGTGAAACCAGTTGTGATAAAACAAATGGACGAAATCCATGACACGTATCAGGAGGGAATCCGCCGATTGATGTACGTCATACTCCAAGGTGTCCATCATATCGTCGATTTCGCAGTTTTCCAGAAACAAATGTCTTAGCTGCTCAAGCGAATCATTTTGGTAATGTTTAATCATCTTATCGATTAAATCCGCCATTCTTATACTTAAGTTCATGGTGTGCTTCCTTGATTATCGTGCCACTTCTACCTCCACACCCGCCGCCGCCAGCGCATCGGCAAGAGGATTTTCTATGGGCGAGTCGGTAATAAGCACATGGGCAGACGTGAGTGGGGCGATGCTAGCGAAGGTGGAGACGCCTAGTTTGCTGGAGTCGGCCACGATTACTACCTCGCGGGCGCGTTCCATCATGGCGCGTTTTACCTGGGCGGCGTCGAAATCGGTGGCGGTCCAGCCGGCTTTGATGTCTACGCCGTTGACACCGATGAAGGCCCTGTCTACCTGCAGGGCCTTCAGGACTTCGGAGGCGAGAGGGCCGAGGGTGGCGCGGCGGCGGGGGTGGATGGCGCCGCCGATCAGGATGGTTTCTACCTGGTTGCCGGGCGCATCCATGAGCGCCCACGCGGCCTGCAGGGAGTTCGTGACAACGGTGAGGCCCATGCGGTCTTTCAGCTGCATGGCGATTTCGTAGGTGGTGGTGCCGGCGTCTAGGAGAACCGTTTCGTGATCCTGCACGCGCGCGGCGGCGCAGGCGGCGATCCGGGCCTTTTCGGGCTGGCGGGCCACGGAGCGCTCGCTGTACGGCGGCTCGTAGAGCGTGGTTTCGAGCGCGAGCGCGCCGCCATGGGTGCGCCTGAGGAGGCGTCGCTCTTCCAGGGACGTCAGATCGGCGCGCACGGTGGGGGCCGAAACACGGAATAATTCCGTGAGTTCCTCCACCGAGACCTTGCCCTGACGTTTGACCCGCTCGAGGATCTGCTGTTGACGCTCTTCCGCGTACATGGGCTTTCGTTTACTTTCGTTTACTTCTTGACTTTTTCGATTAATCACAGTATGATAAGGATATTATAGCATGATCTCGCTCGCCGATATCCGGAGCGCCGCAAATGAGGTGCTCCCAATTACACACCGCACCCCGGTGCTCACCTGCGCGGGCATCGAAAGGCGCGTGCCCGGCGGCGGGGTCCCGCTCGTGTTCAAAGCGGAAAATCTGCAGCGAACCGGCTCGTTCAAGATTCGCGGCGCGTACTATCGACTCTCGCAGCTCTCTGCCGCTGAGCGCAAGCGCGGCGTGGCAGCGGCGAGCGCCGGGAACCACGCGCAGGGCGTAGCGCTTGCGGCGAAGCTGCTTGGGATAACGGCGACTATCTACATGCCGGAGTTCGCGAGCATCGCCAAGATCAAGGCGACCGAGGGCTACGGCGCGAAAGTGGTTCTCGCGGGCGCGAACTTCGATGAAGCCGTGGCGGCCTGCGCTGCATTCGTGGAACAGTCCGGCGCGGTCTACGTGCCGCCGTACGACGACGACGCTATCATCGCGGGCCAGGGGACGCTGGGTCTGGAACTGCTGGAGGATATCCAGGACCTCGAGTCGGTTGTCGCTCCCATCGGTGGCGGCGGCCTCTTTGCGGGCCTCGCTGTCGCGCTGAAGGAGTCTCGTCCAGAGGTGCGCCTGATCGGTGTCCAGGCCGAGACAGCGGACAACGCGGTTCGCTCCTTTCAGGCCGGCAAGCTCTTGGAGAACACGCGCGCGCCCGAGACGATCTGCGACGGTATCGCGGTCAAGTCGCCCTCGCCGCGCACCTTCGAGTATATTCGAAAGTATGCCGACGACGTGGTCCCGGTCACCGACATGGCCGTGGCCGATGCGCTGCTCCTACTGCTCGAGCGCGCCAAATTAGTAGTGGAACCCAGCGGGGCGGCAGGCCTCGCCGCCGTGCTCTCCGGCGCAGCCAAACCTAGAGGGAAGACCGCGATTGTTTTGACCGGCGGCAATATCGACTCGTTGCGTCTGGCCGATCTCACCCAGCGCGAGATGCTGCGCGCCGACCGTTACCTGAAGCTGTACACGGCCTGCGGCGACTTCCCCGGAAGTCTCGCCCGCCTCCTCGCGATCATCGCCGCCGAACGCGGCAATGTCGCAAATGTAGGCCACGACCGCCTGAGCTCACACGTGGCGCTGGGTCACACCCGTGTTGAGTTCCTAATAGAAGTGAGAGACAAGGCCCACGGCGAAAAAATAATCGCCGCCATCGCCGCCGCCGGCTACCCAATAAACGTATCGGATTAAGAAACACCATGCCTAAGTCAATATCCATTCGCCCGGAAGATGTACGCGCCCACGGAACTATCGAGTTCGACCCGATTCCCGTTAACCAGTATAACAAGACACTGACCGACGAACTCGATCGATTTGCCCGGGAAGATCTTATTCGGATCTATCGGGACATGGCGGTGATCCGCGCGTTTGAGACGATGCTGCATGAGGTGAAGACGGCAAACACCTACGGCGGCGTGTCCTACAACCATCGCGGCCCGGCGCACCTTAGCATTGGCCAGGAGGCGTCGGCGGTCGGGCAGTCGTTCCTGCTCGGCGTGGACGATCACATCTTTGGCAGCCACCGCAGCCACGGGGAGATCTTGGCGAAGGGCCTCTCGGCAATCGAAAAGCTCGACGATGGCTCGCTGCTCTCGATCATGCGCGGCTATATGGACGGGGCGATTTTGAAGGTGATTGAGCCGGGCCATAAGGGCACAGTAAAGGAACTCGCCATCGACTTCCTGCTCTACGGCGCGCTCGCCGAAATCTTCGGGCGCGAGGCCGGGTTCAACAAGGGCATGGGCGGCTCCATGCACGCCTTCTTCTGCCCGTTCGGCATCTTCCCGAACAACGCCATTGTAGGCGGCTCGGCGGATATCTCGGTGGGCGCGTCGCTCTTTAAGAAGGTCAACCGGAAGCCAGGCCTTGTTATCTGCAACATCGGCGACTCCTCCGCCGCCTGCGGCCCCACCTGGGAGGCTCTCTGCTTTGCCACCATGGACCAGTTCAAGGTTCTCTGGGACGAGCCCTATCGCGGCGGCCTGCCGATCATTATCAACTTCGTCAACAACTTCTACGGCATGGGCGGCCAGCCTGTGGGCGAAACCCTCGGCTTCCAGATGCTCGCGAGGATCGGCGCAGCCTTCGCCGGCACACAGTTGCACGCCGAACGAGTAGACGGTTACAACCCGCTCGCCGTAATCGACGCCATCCACCGCAAGCGCGACCTCCTACAGCGCGGCGAAGGCCCGGTGCTCATGGACACGGTTACGTACCGGTTCAGCGGCCACTCGCCATCGGACGCGTCCTCGTACCGCGAGAAGTCCGAGATCGAAGCGTGGCGTCAGGTAGACTCGCTCGTCACCTACCGCGCCGACCTTCAGTCGAACGGACTTTGCTCGGAAGGCGACTGCGACAGTATCGTAGAGACAGTGAACGCCGCCATCCTGCGCGCCTACAAGCGGTCGATCGATCTCGATCTCTCGCCCCGCGCCGAACTCTACGCCGTTGGTAGCCTCCTGGAGCAGACCATGCTCTCGAACGGCCACACGCTCTCCCTCGATCCAAGCCGCACGCCGGAAACACTCGGGCCTAAGGAAGACAACGTTCGCGTCAAAGCCGCCGTCAACCGCAGCCGCTCGGCGTTCGACACCGACGGCAACAAGCTCTCCAGCGCCCGCACGATCGGCATCCGCGATTCGCTCTTCGAAGCGATTATTGACACCTTCTACACCGACCCCACCCTCATCGCTTACGGCGAGGAGAACCGGGACTGGGGCGGCGCGTTCGGAGTCTATCGCGGCCTCACGGAAGCCCTACCCTACCATCGCCTCTTCAACAGCTCCATCTCGGAGGGCGCAATTGTCGGCACCGCAGTCGGCTACGCGCTCGAAGGCGGACGCCCGCTGGTTGAACTGATGTACTGCGACTTCCTTGGCCGGGCCGGCGACGAGATCTTCAACCAGCTCGCAAAATGGCAGTCCATGTCCGGCGGCGCGCTCACCATGCCCGTGGTGCTCCGCGTGAGTGTGGGCTCCAAATATGGCGCGCAGCACAGCCAGGACTGGACCGCGCTGACCGCGCACATCCCCGGCTTGAAAGTCGTCTTCCCCGCCACGCCGTACGACGCGAAAGGCCTCATGTACTCTGCGCTCACCGGTACCGACCCGGTCATCTTCTTCGAAAGCCAGCGCCTCTACGACCAGGCCGAGCTCTTCCAGCCCGGCGGCGTGCCAGAAGGCCGCTACGAGATTGAATTCGGCCAGCCCGATATCAAGCGCGCCGGCTCGGATCTTACCATTCTCACCATCGGCGCAACCCTCTACCGCGCATTAGAGGCTGCCGATACGCTGGAGAAGGAGTACGGCATCTCCTGCGAAGTGATCGACGCCCGCTCCATCGTCCCGTTCAACTACGGCCCGGTAATCGAATCGGTCCGCAAAACCCACCGCATCCTGCTCGCCTCCGACGCCTGCGAGCGCGGCAGTTTCCTGCACACCATGGCCAGCAAGATCACCCAATTCGCCTTCGACAGCCTGGACGCGCCCCCCGTAGTAGTCGGCGCAAGAAACTGGATCACCCCGCCCGACGAAGTAGAAGACTCCTTCTTCCCTTTCCCGGTCGACATCCTGGACGCCGTCCACGAACACATCCAGCCCCTCCCCGGCTACACCACCAACCGCCGCTGCCACAACGCAGAAATGATGCGCCGAAGCGCCGAGGGGATATAAGGATTTCGCCGGCTGAATGTATAATAGCGTAGTAGACCGACACGGTGGAGGCCGGCAATGCCGCAATACTCTAAAGACGAAGTAATCCAGAAAGGCCGCGAGATATACCAGGCAGAGCTACAAGCGTCTGTCGAAACTGAAAACAAGGGCAAGTTCTTGGTTCTCGATATCGATTCACGGGACTACGAGATCGATAGCAACGAGCTTGCGGCGATTACACGATCAATGGAAAAACACCCGGACGGCTCGCGATATATCATGCGCGTTGGCTACCCAGCGGCCCATCGGATTGCACTATATAACTAATGCCATTGGATAGAAACTGAGATTCGATGAAACGAAGTGAAGTCAACCGAGAGAGAGAAGTCGTCAGGCAGATATTGACCGACGCCGGAATTGCCATCGCCCCAACCGATGAAGTCGAAGTAGCCGATTTTGGCCTGGGCCGTTACCGAACGGAAGGCCTGGGCTTGATCGTGCGGGTTAATGAGCCAGAATACTGCTCGAAATGGCTCACGCTCCTGCCGGGCCAGGAATGCCCGTGGCATTACCATAAGCTGAAGAAGGAAACATTCTTCGTCTACAAAGGCGTAGTCGATCTCTGGTCCGACGATACCCAGCACGCCCTGGAGCCAGGCCAGCAGTTCACAATCAAACCGGGCGTCTGGCACAAATTCTCCTCATCCACCGGAGCCGTAATCGAAGAAGTCTCCACCCACGACCAAAACTCGGACTCCTACTTCCGCAACCCAGAAATCGTACGCGATCCGGCGGTTGAGGAAGATTAAATTCTACAGCGCTTATTTTCCGCGAAACGAAACGGCTCCCTCCTGCGTTATAATAGCGTAGGAGGCAGCCGTGGTTTCTAGATCAAAAGACAAAACACCACCGGTATGGCTGGTGTTCGCTCTGGTCGGTCTGATACGTTGGGTCTTGCGCGCTTGTGAGTTGTTCGCAGTCGGCAGAGGCAAAGATAAACTGCGAACCATCAACCGGAAATTTTGCGAAATAGACCGCGATAAGAACCAGCTACTCAGCGCGGTGCACAGTAGCAAACAGCCGCCCTACGAAATGATGACCCAGTTTATTGGCAAGCATGGCGACTCTGTGGAGCAGGCCAACTGGCAGAACACCCTCGGTACGATACAAACAATGCGCAATGAGTCCAAACTTCTCAGAGGCATTGTTGAGGCGGCGGGCAACGATCATTCGGCGGCGATCCAGGAACTGGAAGCATACATTGCTAGCAATCCGTCATCCAAATTTGCCCATTCGTTTTTAGGTACAGCGTATCGAAAAGCCGGTCGATATGATGAAAGCCTTAGCGCGCTCCGGAAGCAACTAGAACTCACGGAGACCGATCAAATTCGCGTAGTCCGACATATCGACATTGCGGAAACCTATATCGCGATGCAGGATTATGACTCCGCGATTGCAGAGCTAGAAACCACCCTCGCCAATGCTCCGGCGGCATCTGACAATTTTGGCAGCATGGTCTACCTACAGCTTGGTATTGCATATAACCACAAGGGAAATTATAAAGACGCACGCCGGACGTGGAACCAGGCTATCCGCCAGGACAGACTTCCCAAGAAGCCACTCGCTAAACAGGCAAAGCAACTGATTGCAGCGCTTCCGTCATAGCAGCAGAGAATATTCACGACACAAGGTAGACAACTGGGAGGTGGTGGCTTCGATCTACCCGGCCGACGGCAGCAAGTCCGCAACCTTTACCGGCGAGGTGGAGGCACAGAGCGGTGCCGCTTCTTCGTCTTCGTTGCAGAGTGTGACTGACCGATAGGCATAGCCGAACTCGCTGCCGGGCATCTTGCCGGGTGAGCGGTTTATTTCCAGGCGGCGGTCGACGAGGTTCACAATCCAGTAGTCGGAAATGCCAACGGAGGCGTATAGGCTTGCCTTACGCCCGCTGTCGTAGGCGAGGGATGTGAGGGCGATCTCGACGACCAGCAGCAAATCGTCTTGCGTTGGGTGATCGGTGTCGTAGTCTCGGATTGAGCCTTTTGCAACTACTAAGTCCGGCTCTGGTTCCGAACTGCTTGGCAGATGGATTGGGCCCTGCACGCGGATATGCGCGTCGGCGCGATTCGCGATCAAGGGTTCGAGGGCGTGCTGGGCTAAGAAGATACTGGTGATATGCGGCGTGCGATGCGGACTCACGTGTTCGATGATCTCCCCGGCAATTAATTCCAGATGCTCGTCCGCGCCAAACACCCCCTGCTCGGCAGCGCGGTAGTACTCTTCGCGGGTAAACTTACGCGCGCGAACTTCCGGCTCGGCTATATTAACTTCTTGTGCTGCCCGGTTTGTCTGTGCGAGAGCCATCGTTTCCGTCTCCTTGCCCGTACCATTACATTATACCAAAGTACGGCAAAAGACCATGCGGAACAAAAACGCAAAGCTCCAACCCATCAATTAACAACCCGACCAATCGAGGCCATCGTCAGGATCGCCGTGGAACTCTGCAATCTTTAAGTCCTCATCTGTCGTATCTATGTCACCCTTGAACATACCGAATTGAATCTGGGCGTTTGGCGGTCTGGTCGAGCCTACCTGGGAGTCGCTAGCAGCATCCGTTGCACGTTCATGGCCGACCTCT
>Ga0206909_1132_pt1 | contig 14220 bp, 14 predicted proteins | sample Alteio_BWOrgHeat_76_FD_152943 | JGI IMG/M metagenome (GOLD analysis project Ga0206909, IMG submission 152943) | Enriched cells from forest soil in Barre Woods Harvard Forest LTER site, Petersham, Massachusetts, United States -... | ecosystem: Environmental > Terrestrial > Soil > Temperate forest >...
ATGAGAATTTAAGAATCAATATGGGTAGGATGGTTAAAGAGGCTATTTATCGTGGAGATAACAGCCTGGGCGCCCCATCGTCCAACATGCAAACCAGCATTCCTCCAGTTAAGCAGAAAACCGCCATTATATCCTTAGGGAACCTCCAGAAAGTAGCAGCTATGTATGTGCAAAAAACTTCTGGGATATCTTCATCTGGGCCTGCTGTTTCCAACTTATTCTAGCACCTTTATAATTTATAAATAGGATGGAATACGGGCAGTTTTGACAAAATCTTCAATCATATGCACTGACTTTAATCCTGGGACTTCTTCGAGGGTATCAGATGCATTGATAATATGCGCATGCGAGGCGCGTATAGCATGTTGTGCATTGAAGCGGCTAAGACCACCTGAAAGTATCCACGGATTAGGACATTTTAGGTTTTTTAATAAGCTCCAGTCAAATGTCCTGTCAGGCTGGCTACCGTGAGAATTATTGGTTTGAACCCCATCAAACAACATCATATCCGCGGTATTGCCATAGGTTTTAAGGCTATTTTCTGCGTCCTGCCGGGTTTTTATGCAAATGCTCTTGATAACTTTGGTATGATATATTTCCTTGATGCGTGAGAGATCTGTAGGGGAGATGTCATCATCAAATTGAAGATAGTGGGGCTTAAAGGTTGCAAAAATTTCTTCTAGTAGATTTTTATCAGGCTGAAAAACAACCGCAACTTTCTGTACAAAAGGTGGTAAGTCACTGGCTATTTCAGCAGCTGCATCTGGTAGAATATTGCAGGGAGAGTCTTTTACAAATGAAAATCCTGCGTAATTTACTCTCAATTTAGCGACAGCTGTAAGCGCTTCCTTGGTAGTAAGCCCGCAAATTTTGATTTTCACATCCATACTAAAGTAACTTCCAGAGAAATTCTTCCCGTTACTTAAGTTTACATTAATACTGGTGCACCGCAATATTTTTCTATTTAGTTGAGTTAAAGTAGAAACTAATAATGCTAAATGGAATGGTGCAGAGATAAAAAGTAATCATAATAGGGAATATCACCCATGGCTCAAGTATCATTGCTCCAATCAATAAAACAATAGTTGCCATCAGGAAAGGAACGTAGGCTTTTCTAATATGAACAGTTCTGAACGTGAAGGTCGGAACCCGGCTTATCATAATCAGTCCAATTAAAGTCATGTTTATAAATACCAGCCAGGGGGAGACCGCGCTAGAAGTAAGCTCAAAAGAGAACATCATGGGCAATAGGCAAATGCTGGCAGCCGTGGTGATGGGCATTCCTGTAGTAAAATTCTGCAACTTTTTCTTTTCATCAAGATCATCGAGACGTGAATTATATCTTGCCAGGCGCAATGCCGAACAGGCTATATAAAAGAGGACAACAAACCATCCTATGCCTTTTATGGGGATGTTATGCAGCGACCATAGATACATAGTGACTGCTGGAGCAACTCCAAAACTGACAATATCAGCCAGTGAATCAAGCTCTGCCCCAAATCTGCTGGTTGCATTTAAAAGCCTTGCCAGCCGGCCATCGATCCCATCTAAAAAACCGGCGATTAGAATAAGCCCTGCGGCGATGTGCCATTTCTCATCAAACGCATAGCGAATAGAAGTCATGCCCAAGCTTAATGCCAGCAAGGTAACGAAATTGGGCACAAGCCTATAAACCGGAACTGTTTGCAGAGGTTTGTGCATTAGCGCTTTTCTCCGGAAATTTCTTTTTGCGCTCCATTGAGACGTGCGATTATAGTTTCGCCGCCTAGAACATATTGGCCTGTCGCCACAAGAGGTTTGATACCTTCAGGCAGGTATATATCTACCCTGCTTCCAAAGCGGATAATGCCAAAGCGCTCTCCTGCGGATACGCTTTGATTTTCGTCAAGGTTGCACACAATTCTGCGTGCAATTAGCCCGGCTATTTGTACAACGGCAACATCTTTACCTGAGGGAGTCTCTATTAGTATTGATTGCCTTTCATTGAGTTCGCTAGACTTATCAAGTGTAGCGCTGATAAATTTGCCTGGGTTATAGTGTAGTGCCTTGATGCGGCCGGTCACTGGGATACGATTGACATGGACATCAAATACACTTAGAAAAATGCTGATCCGGGTTAAACTGGCTTCGCCCATTTGCAGCTCGCTTGGAGGTTTTGCGCTTAGTATGCTTTCAATAATCCCATCTGCGGGGCCAACTACAACTGAATCTATGATTGGGGTAACCCTGTCAGGGTCTCTGAAAAAACATATGCACCATATGGTTATAATAACTCCTATCCAGCCTAAATTATTTGAAACTGAAAAGAACACGATTGTTACAAAAGCAAAGAGAGCTATGAAAATATAGCCTTCTTTGTTAATTGCGGGTAGGTAATCAACTAATGATCTTAACATTTAATATCCAATTCTTGTTGAAAGTTTTTGCATTGCCGCTACGAGTATATATAATAAAGTCTCAAAAGCAAATAGTTAGTATTTAATGAAGATCAAAAGCGTATGTGTTTTTTGTGGTTCTAGAGTGCCACATAATGAATCATTCATAGAGCTTGCTGCAAGATGCGGTGAGGTTATTGGTGAGCTGGGACTTACATTGGTGTATGGCGGAGGTGGGACTGGGCTGATGGGTGTGGTTTCGAAAGCCGCTAATGAGCGTGGTGCTGAAGTGGTAGGCATATACCCACGGTTTCTGCATGAGCGTGAGCCATTGAGCCGGCATGTCAGCGAAGCCTTCATAGTTGATTCCATGTTTGAAAGAAAAAAAATCATGATTGAAAGGTCGGATGCATTCATTATTTTGCCAGGTGGAGTGGGCACGCTGGATGAGATTTTTGAAATCATTACTTTGAAAACCCTGGAAATGCTCGACAAGCCTTTAATCTTTATCAATAAAGACGGCTATTGGGATACGCTCAATGATATGCTTAGGCATATTGCCGATAACAACCTGGTGAGCCCGCATGTATTTGATTCTTATCGATTTGTTCCCACAGTTGAAGAAGCATTCATTAAATTAGGGTTTAAGCTATGAAAGCATGTGTTGTCGGGTGTGCAGGCAAAATGGGGTCGGAAATAGTCAAAGCAATACTTGAATACCCCGAAGATTTCTCAATTAACTCGGGAATAGTCAGCTATAAGTCACAGCATATTGGAAGAGACATTGGTGAAGTGATTGGGATGCCTAAACTGGGATTTGCTGCCACCGATAAAATTCCCGCTAACTGCGATATGGTTATTGATTTTTCTACCCCAAAGGCTGCATTGTCCCACGCTGAATTTTGTGCTGAGCACAATATGTCCTATATTACCGGGGTGACCGGGCTAAGCGAGCGGCAGCTGCTTAGGCTTGAAGAGTTAGCTATGCGCATTCCTTTGTTTTATTCCCCTAATATGAGTTTTGCTATCAACCTAATGGCTGCTCTGGTTGAGAAGGTATCAGCCTATTTAGGGTCAGAATATGATATTGAAATATTGGAAATGCATCATAATCAAAAGCTGGATGCTCCCTCTGGCACTGCCTTGCTCTTAGGAAAGGCCGCCGCTAACGGAAGGGGTCTGGAACTTAAAAATCATATTGCACTGGACCGCAATAAAAAGCGCAAGCCCAACGATATCGGCTTTGCATCCCTGCGGGGTGGTGATGTCATAGGTGAGCATAAAGTTATTTTTGCCGGAACAGGGGAGCGCCTTGAATTGGCGCATATAGATACTAAACGTTCGGTATTCGCCCATGGTGCGTTAAAAGCGGCGAAATGGTTGTCGCAGCAAAAGCCTGGAAAACTGTACAGTATGAAGGATATGTTATCTCTATGATATCAGTTTACTTTCTATTATTATGTTCCTACCTGCTTGGATCCATACCATTTGGGCTGATTCTAGCATATATGGTCAGCAGGCAGGATATACGTTTACAAGGCTCAGGTAATATCGGGGCGACTAATGCATATCGCGTTGCAGGTAAGCTGGTTGGCGCGCTTACCCTGATCCTTGACCTGCTGAAAGGTTCGGTAGCAGTTATTTTGGCTACGAAGCTGGTTCCTGATAATGAGCTCATCGGTTATATTGCTGGATTTCTAGCCTTTTTTGGCCATGTTTATCCGGTGTGGCTTAAGTTTAAAGGAGGGAAGGGGGTGGCTACTGCTCTGGGAGTTGTGCTTGTGCTCTTTCCAAAGCTGGCCTTGATTGCCATATTTAGCTGGATAACTGCATTTGCGATGTTCCGAATTGTTTCCTTCGCTTCAGTGTTCACCAGTGCGATATGCATTGGTGCTGTATGCTTGACTGCCTATCATCTTCGGTTTCTTTCCGACCATACTTATGAGAAGAGCTTTATTATATCATCAATTTTTGTCATAGTAATCGTTCGTCATCAGTCCAATATCAGAAGGATGTTAAATAATACGGAAAAAAAACTGTAAAATCCCTAAAAAATTAATTTTTTATTAACTAATGTCAGCTCATAATGAACCTAATAATAGGTTTAATGGGGTTGTCATATGCCGAAAAACAATAGGGATTTCCTGGTAAAGAGTGGCATGAAAGAACAGTTAGTAGTGAAGCTCGATAATTCTCAGGTAAAATGTTTGGTCGCGTTTGCTATGGACAACATCAAATCGCCCAACCTTCTGCAAATGCTTATCCAGCTCGCATCTATGGAGATCAGAGATAAACCAGGTGCTGCATCGCTTGCAATGCACTCAATTGCAACTGTTGTACAACTCAAAAACCTTACAGGTGAACAGATCTCAGAGCTTGTAAATGAATTTCGGTATAGTGGAGATGAGCTAATTTCTCGACGTCATGTTAAGGAAATGCTGATAGCTGGCCAGCAGGAAAAGCTCTACTTCAAAAGCGGCGGTATCAAAGGCGAGTACCATCTATATCACGATGATGCTGAAGCTAATGAAGAAGTGATATAACCTTTCGCCGCTTGCTCTATCTGCCTCTGCCGCTTGCTCTATCTGCCTCTGCCGCTTGCTCTATCTGCCTCTGCCGCTTGCTCTATCTGCCTCTGCCGCTTGCACTCCTTGATGCACGCGTGACCCATTTACTCCCTCTTTTGCTAGGTTGAACTACTGGTAGATCAATATCACAATGCGCCGGTTGTTCTGTCTCTTCATGCCCTGTCCCTGCTGCCGCTCCCGTTTCTGCTATGGCTTCTGTTGCTTCATGCTCTGCTTCTATAGGCCCGTTCTTCTGGTTAGGTTCTTCAGGTTTCCTTGTGGCTTCATTTTTATTTTCCCCTATTTCAGCAGCTAGGTGTATTTTTACTGGGTCTTGTGCGCTTTCCGGGCTAGAAGAGGTTGTAAACAATGCTATAGTTGTTGCGGTATCATGAGAAGCTATCCCCCTCGCTTCAGCTATCTGCTGCACATACTCACTTTTATTGCTCTCAAGAACTTTCAACTTAGATTTTAGCTCAACTTCGCAAGCGCAATATTCACTATAAGTCTTCTGCTCCTTAGCGAGTCTTGCTTGACTCTGTTCTGTATACTGTTTCGCACTTGCCAAGTCTTGGAGTGTTTGTTTTTGATTATATTCTATTAGAGTAAGGTCGGTTGATGCCTTTACAAACATAGCCAAATCAGCCGCATTGATGTTGCTTTGATCTTCTGCTAGATAAGCATCGCCACGATGCTTCGGTCGCGTCTCAGCTATTTGTTGATCGCACGCGCTTTTTTGGACACTCAGCGTTTCTAGTTTTGATTTTAGGTCAGCTTCACGAGCGCAATTTTTATCATGTGTCAGTTGTTCCTCCTCAAGATTTACTTTAACCAAAGCAGTATAACGTTTCGCGCTTTCAATTTGCTCGAGTATTTGTGCTATTTCTCGGTCTACTAAATAAAAATTTTGTTGCGCCATAATATACTTGAGCGGGTCAGCAATTTCTAAGTAATTTGGATCTTCTGGTAAGTCTGCAAGCTTTGGCATTTCCGGATCAGTATCAGTTCCTGACCCTTTTTCTTGTCCAGTTTTATAATCTTTATTGCGTGCTAGCATTGTGCCTCGAAATATTGTAAAAACTATAAATACAGAACATTGCAAGTAAAGTCAGCAACTTTAATTTTAAAACTTGTAAAAATAATATTAACTATTTTAAAATTGAGGCTAATTCTAAGGCAATTTAAAGCTCTTATAGGCAAGCAAGGCAGCATTTACTTTTTATATCTGGAGTTTTAAACGCGGTAACCCCGAGCCTTTATCATATATTTTCGTTTAGGTGCTTACTTAAATTGAAAACTCTGGTATTATCAAGCAGATATGGATAAGAATCAGATTTAAGTATGGATTTATTTAGCAATCAGAATCAGGCAAAGAAGCCGGACAAGAAAAAAGCCGCGACATATACTGCGGATGATATAGAAGTCTTAGAAGGGTTGGAACCGGTGCGCCGCCGCCCTGGCATGTATATAGGTGGTACTGATGAAAAGGCTCTCTATCATTTAGTTTCTGAGGTGTTGGATAATGCTATGGATGAGGCGGTAGCTGGATTTGCTGACATTATTAATATCTATCTTGGTTCCGACAACAAAGTCGTGATTTCCGATAATGGCCGTGGCATCCCTGTGGATAAGCACCCTAAGTTTCCGGATAAATCTGCGCTAGAAGTTATTCTTACCACCTTGCACTCCGGCGGTAAATTTAGCGATAAGGTCTATGTTACTTCTGGTGGACTGCATGGGGTTGGGGTGTCTGTGGTCAATGCTCTATCTGATAGCTTTGAGGTTGAAGTCCGGCGCAATAAAAAATGCTATAACCAGAGCTACTCGCGCGGCGCTCCACTTACCAAACTCAATGAAGCTGGCAAGTCAAGTGATTCAGGCACCACCATTACCTTTCATCCGGATCCTGATATTTTTGCGCAAAATAAGTTCTCAGCTGCAAAGATCTACCGCATGGCTTGCTCTAGGGCATACCTCTTTAAAGGGGTGAAAATTAACTGGAGCTGCGATCCTGACCTCGTAGCCAATACTCCGGAAATCCCAGCCAGCCAGGAAATTCATTTCCCTAATGGGCTGAAGGATTACTTGCAGAGTATTTGTCAGCAGAATCAAATGATTTCGCCGGAAATATTCGCTGGTGATGCTGAGCTTCCCAATGGGGCTGGCAGAGTTGAATGGGCGGTAAACTGGTTTATCACTGGTGAGATGGTGATGCGTTCTTACTGTAACACCATTTATACGTCGCAAGGGGGCACTCATGAGCAAGGACTTAAGAATGCTCTGCTTAAAGGCTTTAAAAATTATGCGGAAATAATTAATGAAAAAAGAGCAGCTCAGTTGACGGCCGAGGACATCTCGTCAGTTATGATTGCTATTGTTTCAGTCTTTATCAAAAACCCCATATTTCAGGGGCAGACTAAGGAAAAGCTGCTGACCCAGGATGCTACTAAAATGGTGGAAGGTGCTGTGCGCCATCAGTTTGAACACTGGCTTACGGCGACCCCCAAGCTTGCCAATGGTATTTTGGAGCTGGTAATTCTTGAGGCTGAAGATAGAATTAAGCGCAGGAAGTCCAAGGAAATTGCCCGTAAGAATCCCATTAAGTCGCTGAGGCTTCCCGGTAAGCTTACCGATTGTGCTCAGGATGCCAAAAGCAATACCGAGATATTTCTGGTCGAAGGCGAATCGGCTGGCGGATCAGCGAAGCAGGCACGCAACCGCGAAACCCAGGCCATATTGCCTTTGAAGGGAAAAATCCTAAATGTTGCCAGCAATTCAATGGATAAGATCAATGCTAATCAGGAAATATCTGATCTGCTACAGGCTTTAGGATGCGGTAGCGGTGATCATTACAAAGGCGATGACCTTCGCTATGATCGCGTTATAATCATGACCGATGCAGATGTGGATGGTGCTCATATAACATCTTTATTGCTAACTTTCTTTTATTTGCAGATGCCGGGACTTATCAGGGATGGCCATCTCTATCTCGCGCAGCCTCCATTATTCAGGGTTACTCAGGGCGCTCAAAGTTTCTACGCCCAGAATGAAAAAGAGAGGGAAGAGATCATTGCCAAATTGCCCAAAAACAAAGGGAATATTGATGTGGGGAGATTTAAAGGCTTAGGGGAAATGGCGGCTTCACAGCTTAAAGAAACCACCATGGATCCAAAAAAGCGGGTGTTGCTCAAGGTTATGTTTGCTGATGATGTCCAAAACACCGCAACTCTGGTTGATCATCTCATGGGTAAGAACCCGGAAATGCGTTTTAAATTCATCAAAGAAAATTCAGCCCTATCTTCAGAGAAACTGGCTGAGATCCTGGATGTCTAGAGAATAATTTTTTTATTATCTAATTGAATAAATTAATAAATTAGTATACAATTCTGTCATTAATATATGGTTTGCAGCGAAAATGATTTCAAATGAATGGCGTGGAATTTTATACGCAATAGCCTCCGGATTATTCTTTGGAGGTATTGGTTACTTCGCCATGGGTGTTTTGCAGGCTGATATATCGATCCCCAACATGTTGTTCTGGCGATTTTTTATTGCTGGACTCTTTATGACAGTAATCTCATTCTCGGTCTTCAAGAAGCTAAGCTATCGTGATCTCTTGAAATCCTTCCTGCTTTGTGCCGTGTTTTACAGCAGCTCGACTGCGTTCTATTTTTTATCCTCTACCTATATTGGTACAGGCCTGGCCATGGTGATTTTTTTCATCTTTCCCTTGTTTGTTATTCTTCTATCCTGGATGTTTTATAATCAGAAGATTAGCACAGTATATTATATTGCTATCGCCTTAATTCTAATTGGTCTGGTATTGTTGTCGCATAATACTGAAATCGCCCTCGATGCTATCGGTATTCTATTCGCTATTTTCTCAGCAGTACTCTACGCGGTATATATCGTTGCCAGTAAAAAGCAGGCTGGCCAGCTCAATCCACTGCTACTTACTCTCATGGTGTGTTATAGTTGTAGCTTAGTTTTTTTTACTGCTTCGATTTTTCATGGCTCCTTTGTTGTGCCTCAAGCGCTTTATGTTTGGGGGCATATTATGGGACTAGCCGTGATTTGCACCGCCTTGCCTATATTGTTTACTCTATACGGTTTGAAATACATCTCAGCTGCTAAAACTTCTATACTATCGGCTTTAGAGCCGGTAATCGTTGTAATCATCGGGGTGCTTTTTTTGGAGGAGGCAATTACCTTAAAGCAAGTTCTGGGCATCGTTATCATTTTAGCCGCAGCAATTCTGGTGCAATGCGACAGCTTGCCATTCTTTAAAAAGCACCGCCGCCTGTAGGTATTAGAACCACTTCTTCTTGTAGTACCAAAAGAAAGCCGCCGCTGCTATTAAGTCGAGAATCATCCAGACACCTCTAGTTCCAAAGCTGATAGGAATAATCGGGTTAAAGATCACAGCTAATACGCCAAAAATCAAAACAAGCTCCAACTTATTTTTAAACTCCTTATAGGCAATATATGCAGCAAAGCCGCATATGATAATTTTAACTACCAGGTAAAACATATAAGGAAGCGGTAATAAGGCTGCTAATGCCGTGACCGCTGGAATGAGTAATAGTTGCTTGTTCATTTAATCCTACCTTAAATTAGAATTACTTTCAGCCTAACCTTAAATAAAAAAAATGCAATTAACTATAAATCTTGCTATACACTTGAATACTATTAATAGTGCTTTTTAGGCAAATGCAAAGACGGGCTGCTACATTATCCTCGAGCTACACATTTCAGGTTATTCTATTAAGTCTGATCATGATGGCGCCTTTATATATTTTTCTGGCTATAGCAACATCTATCTCCAGTGATTTATATCTATATAGCTTAATACTCAAACATACTTCAACTCAGCTTTGGAGCGGGGATTTCCTCCCCAAATGGTTTAGTGAAACTAATGCTGGAATGGGCTCTCCTGTCGGTATATTCTACGGTCCTTTCGTTTACTACCTTGCAAGCGTGCTGCAGTTTTTAGATAGTCTTGACCCAAACGGCTTTCTCAGGGTGGCCATAACTATAAACTTATGCCTAATTTTGTCGGGGTATTCCGCAAAAAAATGGTTGCTTGCAGAGAAGTTTAGCAACGAGCAGGCGGAATTTGGGGGAATGATCTATTTACTACTGCCCTATGTTTTTGGGACTTGGAACCCCTCAAGTTTTTTTGCTGCAGCTATATTGCCTTTAGCCCTTTATTACACCGTCAACTGCAAGGATGGTTGGGAATTGTCTAAGCTTGCACTGCTGAATGCAGTATTGTTTACTTCCCATCCCCCATCCTATTTGGTTTTGTTTCCATTTCTTTTCTCATACTTCTATTATGTGCAGCGTGACCTGATTAGGCTGACTTTTGTTGCGGCACTCACCCTGCTGTTATCTGGTTACTATTTAGTTCCATTTCTGGCCAATAAGCCGTTTGTGGATTCTGCAGCTTTCACCGCTTTCAAGTATGACTACCTTACTAACTTTTATAGCTATAACATGATGCTTTATACTCTAATGTTAGTCGTGCCAATACTGGTTTTCTTGGGCATTAGTTTTAAAAGAGCTTATTTTAAAAAGCTGAAATTCTGGTACACATCTTTGTTTCTTGTCTTATTTATGCTAACTCCTTTATCTATCCCTGTCTGGAACGTATTGCCATTAATAAATAACTTACAATTTCCCGGCCGGTTTTTAATTTTGCTCAAGCCAATAGCTGCATACCTATTTAGCTACTTAATGGTAAAAGAGCCCAAGGCTTATGGGATCAAAGTTACCTTGCTTTTCTTATCGGTTGCGCTTTGCTGGAACGAGCCTTTAAATTATTTTTTTAGATCGCCCGGCGATTATATAAGCTATCTATATAAAAATCAAATAGTTATGGCTCCTGAATACATAACGTCAGCGATGAAATCCCATGAAATGAATTACTATCTTATGGTAAAAAAGTTTGAACATCTTCCAAAAGCAAGCCTTCTCGAAGGCAATGGAGAAATAGAGCTCACTGACTTCTCTACACGAGCGATTACACTTCAGGCCGATATAAAAAGCGATGCGGCTTTAGTATTGCTTAAAAGAATCTCCTTCCCAGGCTGGGAGGTTTTTATAAATGGTGAAGCCATACATCCCGAAGAGGTGATGTTTGAACATGATGGTTTAGTTGCGCTCGCACTGCCCAAAGGAAAGCAAACCGTGCAGATGTACTGGAGTGCGAAAGGAGAATGGCTTGGATATCTGTTAAGTCTCATGGGAATTTTGTTAGGCATTATTCCTTTGGTTTTCTTTACCAAGACCTCGCGTAATCAATTTAAAGAACAGTTGGCTTAGACGTCGCAATTAATAGAATATTGCGGCTTATTCGTCTGCTGGTGTCTTTTTCTTTGCCAAAAGCGTTCTTTTTCTGTATAATGTCGTGGCAACTAGATAAAAAGTATACAAGTTATGAAAGAGATTATACGTCTTAACAGTGAAGCAAACATTGTTAGAAGATTAGAACAAGCGGTTAGAGAAGGCAGTGCCATACAAGTTAAACGCATACTAAGTGCTTTGAGTGATGTAAAGCAACAAGCAAATGTCTTGAGGAAGTTTTCTTCTGATGTTCTTATGGCTGCTGTGCGATATGACAAAATGGTAATACTAATGTTGCTACGTTTAGCATCTCCACAAAAGAAACAAGAATTAATCAGTAATGCCCTTGATGCAATTATGGAAATCGGTGGCCATACATCAATGTTTGAATTGTTATTACAGCAAGCTGATTCTGGGCTCCGGCAAGCATCACATGAGCGCTATTTCAATTTTGCTTTGAACAATAGGCTTGTATCGACAGCCCGATTATTACTTCAGGATGCTGCTCCTGAGCGCAAGCAAGAATTAATTAAAGCCGCCTTTGCAAAAATTATGGGTGCTGGCAGTTATATACCAATGGTTGAAATGTTGTTGCAAGAAGCCGGTCCTAAAGGTCGGGGTTTAGCTTTTCCCTATTTAGATTGTTCTATAAAAAAGATGTATCCTGTATCTTTAGTTAGAGTGTTATTAGCAGCTGCTGCTCCTCAATATAGAGAGGATTTTATTTGGTTCAATCTTTCCCAAGCTATAAAGTCTTGTCAAGTACCATTGGCTGAATTCTTTTTTCGAGAAGTTACTGCTGATTTCTGGGGTTGTCATCCTTTTTCTATAGAGTACATTAAGGCTGGATTAAGAATATTTAATACAACTTATAATCAGGCTGCAACTGTTAGGAAATATACTGCAACTGAGCTGCATCTCTTCTCCCTATTTTTAGCATATAATCCTGAGGATCCAACTTACGTTAAGAAAGGATTATCGACGATGCCTGGAATTTGTTGCTCTAGATGCTCGGAATGGTTCCAAAATGCATCACATTGTGCTCAGTATCTACCTTACTTTAAGAAAGCCATATCGGAGATTAGGTGCCCGGAACCTATGAATAAAAGAGCCGATGCCTATAAAAAGCTGATAGCTAGTGGAATCGATTCAGGCTTTGCAGAGGCTGTTGCGACAAATGCAAAACTTCAATTGGTTTGTCATAACATATCAGGGATATTTCCAACAATAAAAGCAGGTTCAATTTTTCCCCTGGTATGCACTTTCCTTGGTATCCCTCAATTCCAACAACCTGTTGTGGTCATTCCAGCGCTCCCTAGCCTTAAGCATGTTGAACGCTCTGCAAACGAAGAAAACAAACATGCTGGGCATTCGTTGTAAGGGGTGCGACCTCGAGTGATTTACGCCAGTTTACGATCCCAATTTACTCTGAATATAGCCAGATCCCCGTCCTATATGGACGAGTGTTAAAGTCAATAAATAAAAGAAATAAAGTTAGCAATGAAGGAAGCGGTCATATATTCGGCATCTAAAGTGCCATAATGGTTTCTGCATTCTGCTAAATATCCTGGAGTAACCTCTCATTGCGGCGGCTTCAAAGAGCCTCGACGTTTGCACGGATTTTGTTTCAGAATGCTTATTCATTAACTCCTTTTATTTCGTTCTCTTTATTGGTTTTTAGACGTTAATTATTATAAAAGTATTTTATAATCGGTATCAGATTGCCTCATATTCTGTACCATTGATAATTACTGAGTAAGCAATTCTTGCTAACTTATTTGCCAAGCCAACGCATATAACGTTAAAAGGCTTTTTCTCTGCAAATTTCTTCTGTGCCCATTGCAACAATTTATCCTTTGGTTCCTTTACCACTCTAGCTCGCATGGCAATAGATCTTCCTGCTTGGATAAGCATAGTTCTGGCATAACGATCACCTTGCTTAGTAATGCTGCCAAGGTATACTTTATCTCCAGATGTATTTTGTCTGGGCACAAGGCCTAGCGATGCAGAAAAATCTCTAGGTGTTGGATAGGTTTCAACAGGCGCTATACTTAAGCAGCTGGCATTTATTGGACCAATACCCATTATCTTTTGTAGCTTTACTGCCTTCTTGTTTTGCTTGTTGCATGCTGCTATTAGTTTGTCTAAATACTTCTCTTTCTCGCATAGCTCTTTTATCTCATTGCAATCTCTAAGTAAAATCGAATGGATTCGCTCACTTAGACGGTGCTCTTCATATGCTTGCGTGACTTCATTTGCACACTCTATGCAAAACACACTTTTGCTAAGCTTGGTTACATAACCGAACTCATATAAACTGGACATCAGTGAATTTGTGCGTTGCACACGATCCTTGATCGTATTCATTCTGGATTTATGCAAAAAACTTATATCTTGGTCTTCCCTACCTTTTGCTCTTACAACTTTTAGCTCTGGATCCATTGCTGCTTTGCATATTGCAAGCCCGTCATTGTAATCATTTTTTTGCTTGGATTTTGCATAGACTTTAACATCTTTTGTTTTCATTAACTTTACTTGCAAGCCTAATTTGCTTATTGCCTGCGACCAGTAATTGCACCCACTGCACGCTTCCATTGCAACTATAGTATCTTTATCTATGCTTGAAAGGTAATGTAATAGCTCATCTCTTTTAAGTTTTTTATGAGCAACCTTTTTGCCAGTTTTATTAACTTGCACAAGGTGCATAATATTTTTTGCTAAATCTATTCCTATTATGTTATAGTCATTCATGGTTTGGCCTCATTTATTTGGGGTTAATTGTAGCTATAGGATTCATTCTCTTATAGCTACTTTTTTTTGTGAAACACTTTTAATTCCACTCGTCCATACCATCATTGCGAGGAGCGTGAGCGACGCGGCAATCCAGTCATAAGGCTGGTGTAAAATATTTAGATTGCTTCAGGGGTTGCTTC
>Ga0206909_1133_pt1 | contig 14094 bp, 13 predicted proteins | sample Alteio_BWOrgHeat_76_FD_152943 | JGI IMG/M metagenome (GOLD analysis project Ga0206909, IMG submission 152943) | Enriched cells from forest soil in Barre Woods Harvard Forest LTER site, Petersham, Massachusetts, United States -... | ecosystem: Environmental > Terrestrial > Soil > Temperate forest >...
TAACGGCGCAGGCTATTTTTAACCACAAACAACTGGCGGGTTTTAACGGCAACAATTACACCAGCACCATAAACCAGTTGAGCCTTAATGCCAGCAACCAGTTTACCTTTGCCAAAGTATACACCGCCGAAATTACCGGCGCTTACACCACCCGAGCCCGGAATGACATACAGGAGCTGTTGTACCCAACGGGGCAGTTGTCCCTAGGTCTATCAAGGCCGATACTCAACAAGAAAGCTACCATAAAACTCAGCTACCGCGACATTTTTCATACCAATTGGATGGAGGGCCTTACCCAATTCCCTGATGCCACGGAGTACTTTAAAGAACTGCGTGATACGCGGGTACTAACGCTGGCTTTCAGCTACCGCTTTGGCAAAGCTTACAAAGTCGCCAGGCATTCAGATACAGGTGCAAGCGATGAGATAGAAAGGGTGGGGAATGGGTGATGTTCAGTTCCTGTCTTTGTTGGTATTGTCACCATGGGTGTTCAGAAGATTCAAATTCACCAGGCAATTTGTCATCCAGGGGAACGCAAAAATTGTATCGTCTGATTATCAACTATTTACTGATCGGCTAAACGCGAATTCGCTGATAATGAGCATGTTTCACAGCGTTCCAGGTGTTCCGTGTGTAAAAATGGAACGCATTCCCTGGAACGATGGAATGATTTGGGGTCGTTTTTGCAGTTGACACCGGCATTTGTGGAAGACGTGATCCCATGATCGCGCCCGGGTCATAAAAAAGCCCCGGTGCACTACTCCCGGGGCTAACTAAAATTAAACTATAAAACTGAACACAAAACGCCGAATCATTAAAAGGTCATTGGGTCATTGCGTCATTTAGTCATTGCCTGTCTCGTTTCATCGCCGCTGGCCTAAAAACCTCGTATATTTAACTCACTATTCACCACTCACAATTCTTTATTCGCTAATTCACTAACTCACTAATTCAATAATTCAATAATTAGCTAGCTGCATCCCATCGAATTTCCACAATTTAAACACTTATAACAAGTGCCCGAACGTACGGTGGTATGCCCGCAGGTATTACACGCAGGGGCATCGCTTTGTACGCCCATTGTTATATCAACGCTATATTGTTGTTTTATGCTGATCTTTTGCTCGGCCGTCGGTGCTTTTTCCACAGGATGGTAAACGTTTGTTTCGTCCGTATTGACATCACTGTCCATCATCTGCGGATTTCCGGTAATGCCGTTTTGTTCGGTAATAACATGTACCAGGTCGGTGCGGTTTTGGTATTCGTAACCCAGCATCCTGAAGATGTAATCGATGATACTTGTCGCGCTTTTAATATTGGCATGGCCAACCACCATTCCGGCCGGTTCAAAACGGGTAAAGGTGAATTTCTCCACATATTCCTCCAGCGGTACGCCATACTGCAGACCAACCGAAACGGCAATGGCAAAACAGTTCATCAGCGAGCGGAAGGTTGCGCCTTCTTTGTGCATATCCACAAAGATCTCGCCTAAAGTTCCGTCTTCATACTCGCCGGTGCGTACGTATACAGTTTGCCCGTCGATGATGGCTTTTTGCGTATAACCGCGGCGTTTAAACGGCAACACTTTCTTTTGCACAACACGACTCAACTGGCGCATAAAGTTGGTGTCCTTTGATTTCTCCATTATCGCCATAGCGGCTTCTATCACCTGCTCGGTCGAAAGGTCGCTCAGCTTTACATTTGCCGCTTCGCCCAATACTTCTTCAACGGTTTCCAGTTTCTCGTCCGAAACTTCTTTTTCCTCTTTTACGTCCGACTTGGTCGACAGAGGCTGCGATAGTTTACAACCATCGCGATAAAGCGCATTGGCTTTTAATCCTAATCGCCACGAAAGTTCGTAGCAATCTTTTATCTCATCAACCTTAGCCTCATTTGGCAGGTTGATGGTTTTTGATATAGCACCTGATAGGAAAGGTTGCGCGGCTGCCATCATTTTAATATGGCCGTGGGAATGGATATACCGCTCGCCTTTGGCGCCGCATTTGTTGGCGCAATCAAATATGGGGTAATGTTCCTTTTTAAGGTACGGCGCACCTTCAACGGTCATGGTGCCGCAGATGTATTCATTTGCTTCCGCGATCTGTTTATTGCTGAAGCCAAGGCCACGCAGCACGTTAAAATCAGACGCATTATATTGCTCGGCGCTAAAGCCCAGGCGTTTCAAACATTCTTCGCCCATCGACCAGATATTAAATGCAAAGCTGATCTCGAAGGCCGAAACTATGCCTTTGTCCAGTTTCTCCAGTTCGTCGTCTGTCAGGCCTTTTGCCTTTAACGATTCGAAGTTAATAAAGGGCGCGCCCTTTAAAGTAGCGGCGCCCTTTGCATAGTTTATAATTGTGGTGACTTCGTGCTCAGCATAACCCAAATTGCTCAACGCTTCGGGAACGGCCTGGTTAATGATCTTGAAATAACCGCCGCCCGATAATTTTTTAAATTTAACCAGCGCAAAATCCGGCTCGATGCCGGTGGTATCGCAATCCATCACCAACCCGATGGTGCCTGTTGGGGCAATAACAGTGGTTTGGGCATTGCGGTAGCCATATTTTTCGCCCATTTCAACTGCCCTGTCCCATGAGTTGCATGCAGCTGATAGCAAATAATCAGGGCATTGCATTTGGTCGATGCCCGGAGGGTGGATCTCCAGCCCGTCGAAATTATCGGTTGAGTTATATGCCGCGTAGCGGTGGTTGCGCATCACGCGCAGCATGTGCTGTTTATTGTCTTCATAACGGCTGAATGGACCTAATTCCCTGGCCATTTCGGCAGAGGTAGCATACGCGGTACCAGTCATAATCGCGGTAATCGCGGCAGCAATAGCACGCGCTTTTTTGCTGTCATAAGGGATACCGTTCACCATCAGGGCGGATCCCAGGTTGGCATAGCCTAAACCAAGGGTGCGGTAATCAAACGATAGCTGCGCAACTTCTTTTGAAGGGAACTGCGCCATCAGTACAGAGATCTCTAATACGATGGTCCAGATGCGGCAGGTATGTTCAAAGCTTTTTACATCAAATACGCGGGTTTCTTTATCAAAAAAGTGCGCCAGGTTGATGGAGGCCAGGTTACAGGCCGTATTATCCAGGAACATATATTCGGAACATGGGTTGGATGCATTAATGCGCCCACCTTCCGGGCAGGTATGCCATTCGTTTATGGTGCTGTCGAACTGTACACCGGGATCGGCGCAGGCCCAGGCAGCAAAGGCGATATCGTCCCACAGTTTTTGTGCCGGGATCGACTTGATCGCTTTTCCACTCATGCGGCTGGTTAAATCCCATGGTTGCCCATTCTTTAGCGCCTTAAAAAAACTATTGGGAATACGTACCGAATTATTGGAATTTTGACCGGATACTGTTTTATAGGCTTCGCCTTCATAGTCGGACGAATAACCGGCGGCTATCAGCGCCGCCACCTTTTTCTCTTCCTCCACTTTCCAGTTTACAAAGCTTTCAATTTCGGGGTGGTCCAGGTCGAGGCAAACCATTTTAGCTGCCCGGCGCGTTGTGCCGCCTGATTTGATCGCTCCTGCAGCGCGGTCGCCAATTTTCAGGAACGACATCAGGCCGGACGAATAACCGCCGCCTGCAAGTTTTTCATTATCGCCCCTGATCTTGGAATAGTTGGTGCCTACGCCCGACCCATATTTAAAGATCCTTGCTTCGCGCACCCAAAGGTCCATAATGCCGCCTTCGTTCACAAGATCGTCATCAACCGAAAGGATAAAGCAGGCGTGCGGCTGTGGGCGCTCATACGCGGAGCTGGATTTGCTTAATTTTTGTGTTTTAGGGTCGACAAAATAATGCCCCTGCGGTTTGCCGGTTATCCCATACGAACTGTGCAGCCCTGTATTGAACCATTGCGGCGAGTTTGGCGCAGCCAGCTGCCCCGTAATGGTGTAAACAATTTCATCATAAAAAACATCAGCATCTTTTGATGACGCGAAATAACCATAGCGCATACCCCAGTCTTTCCAGCAGTGGGCCATGCGGTGGGCCACCTGTTTAATGCTTTTTTCGGAACCGGTTGAGCCATCGGCTAATGGTACGCCTGCTTTTCTGAAGTATTTTTGAGCGAGTATGTCCGTCGCCACTTGCGACCATGAAGCAGGAACTTCCACATCATTCATTTCAAATACCGCGTCGCCTGATGGATTCCGGATAACGGAGGAGCGCATTTCGTATTTAAACTGGTCGAAAACGTTTATGTTTTCCCGGGTAAAATGCCTGTTTACCTTTAATCCGCCAGTGTTTTCAGCATGTAAATTTTTGTAGAGGTCGCCTCCCATATCCTGCTATTTTAGAGATCAGAAAATAATTAAAAAAAAACAATTAGGGTGTTTTACTCAAATCTATCAGTCGTAAAATTGTAGTGCAATTTGGAATTTTCCACACCGTGTTGGTAAGTGCCCTATTTGAGGGGTAATAAGGATAAAACATTTAATTCACAATGAATTAACCTTGTGGAAAGATGATGGAGGAGGTTAGTGGTTGATTAAATTGATTGGGTTGAAAAAGTGGTGTAGTATTTACGGATTTTTAAGAGGGTTTATACCGTCCGAAGTCATTTATTTAAAAAAACCGGGTTAATGTTATTCAGTATAAATAACATTAACCCGGCTAATAAAGCGTAAAAAAATCTAAAACGGGAGGGTTACTTCAGTGGCCCACTCAAAATAAATCCGAATTCGTAATTCGTAAATCCGAAATCCCTCTACTGTCCCAATATCCAGGCAAAGATCAGCGGCGCCACAATCGTAGCATCCGATTCCACAATAAATTTTGGTGTATGGATGTCCAGTTTACCCCAGGTTATTTTTTCGTTGGGTACGGCGCCGGAATAGGAGCCATAGGATGTTGTCGAATCCGAGATCTGGCAAAAATAGCTCCAGAAGGGTATTTCGGGCATTTCCATATCCTGGTACAACATCGGCACTACGCATATTGGGAAATCACCGGCTATGCCGCCGCCGATCTGGAAAAAACCTATCCCTTTGCCCGATGAGTTTTTTATATACCAATCAGCCAGCCAGGCCATGTATTCGATGCCGCTTTTTATGGTGGTGGGTTTGATCTCGCCTTTGATAACGTACGATGCGAAAATATTGCCCATCGTGCTGTCTTCCCATCCGGGTACCACTATCGGCAAATTCTTTTCGGCGGCCGCTAACATCCAGGAGTTTTTTGGATCGATCTCGTAATATTGTTCCAAATCGCCGCTGAGCAGCATTTTGTACATAAACTCGTGTGGAAAATAGCGTTGGCCGTTGGTTTCCGCATCTTTCCAAAGCTTAACGATATGTTTTTGTAAACGACGGAAAGCTTCCTCTTCGGGAATGCAGGTATCGGTTACCCGGTTGTAGTGATTCTCAAGCAGATCCCATTCGTCCTGCGGACTAAGGTCGCGGTAATTGGGCACGCGTTTGTAATGCGAGTGCGCCACCAGGTTCATGATGTCCTCTTCGAGGTTGGCGCCTGTGCACGAAATGATGGCTATTTTATCCTGGCGGATCATTTCGGCCAGTGAAATACCTAACTCGGCGGTGCTCATGGCGCCGGCCAGGGTAACCATCATTTTGCCGCCTTCCAGCAAATGGGTTTCGTAACCTTTTGCTGCATCCATTAATGCTGCCGCGTTAAAATGCAGGTAATTACGTTCAATAAACTGCGATATAGGGCCTTTTGTACAACTCATGATCTGATAAAAAAATTTGCTGCAAAAGTATATAATTTAGCCAAATACGGTACAATATCATTTTGTTAAGCTTTTTAAAGGCCGAAAGTCGTTATCTTAGCCGCATCTGCGTCTTATGAAACGACTTATTATATTAGTTATAATACTTTTTGGCACACAAACTGTTTTCGCTCAGTTGAATTTTTTGCCGAAATTCATCAGGAAGATGTATTTTAATAAAGATAGTAGCAAGCGGCCCGGCTTTGTTGTACTGCCGGCATTGAGTTCGGCCCCCGAAACAGGGCTTGAAGTTGGCGGAGCGGCGTTATATTCTTTTTATACCGATACTTTAAACCGCAGCACCAATGTTTCCAGCATATTTGGTTATGCTACCATCACCACAAAAGGACAAACCAAACTCAGCCTGAACACGAACTACTGGACGCCCGAAAATAAAGTTCATTACCTTGGAACCATCAGCTACTACGACTTCCCGTTTAATTTTTACGGCGTTGGTAATAGTACAAAGCTGGCCAATGTGGACCTCGTTTACGAAAAAAGATACAAGGTGAACGTTGAGAGTGATTTCAATTTAGGCGATGGTTTTTACTTGGGCTATGTTGCGGGAGGGTTTAAATATTATTACAAATTTGACGGCAAACGATCGGATATTTTAAATGCCGACCCCGGCGTTCAGGATAAAAGGGGCGGTACTGCGGGGTATGCCGGGCCTACATTTACTTACGATACCCGTAACAACAATACCTATACCACCAAAGGGATAATTATAAATGCCTATTATAATTTGATGCACGGGGCATTTATAAATAACCAATACGAGGGCGGCTTTTTTAATATCGAATATTCAGAATTTTTCGCGTTAAGCAAACAACTTGTGTTGGGCACCGACATACAGGAACAAAGCCTTACGGGATCGCGATCGCCGTTTTATTTGTTGCCGCAGATGGGCAGCGACGAGATGATGCGTGGATATTATGAAGGCCGGTTCCGCGACAGGAACTACCTGGCGGGGCAAACTGAGCTCCGCTACCGTATCAGTAATAGCTTTGGCCTTGCAGCTTTCGTAGGCACGGGCGAAGTGTTTCATTCCGGCTTTAGTTTCGCCCAACTGAAACCAAATTATGGCGGCGGTGTCCGCTACTTTTTTGATGTGCAAAAGGGCCTTGCTATACGGGTTGACTACGGTGTAGGCGAAAAACCGGCGGGCGAACCGCGGATCAGCGGGCTGTATGTTGCATTGGGACAGTCCTTTTGACGTGTGGAAGGATGATGCGCGGATGATGCCAAAATGCAATCAATCTGTCAAAATACTTTTCAAATCGTATCATCCTAAAATCCAACGAATCATAGTTCAGACAAAATAATATACCTTTGAGCTTATGCACATTATCGCTCAAACGCCCCGCTTTGTGATCCGTAATTTTAGCCCCGAAGATGAAAAGATCTACCTGTCGCTCTTTGACGATGAAGCCGTAACACTTCACCTGCCAAAAAGAACGAAGGAGGAAAACCGCCAGATGTTTAGGGATTGTGTAAGGGAATACAGCGAAGGGAATGCTTTGGGCCGTTGGGGCATCTTCAACAATGGTAACGAAGAATTTATCGGTATCTGCCTGTTGCGGGCATACGATAACGATAAAAACAGGATAGAGTTAGGCTATGTTTTGGGGCAAAAATTTTGGGGAAAGGGAATTGCCGGCGAAATGGCCCAGATAATGGTAGCCTATGCGCTGACACGCACCAACGCCAAAGAAATTGTAGCCGTAACCACGCTCACTAATATTGGATCGCAAAAAGTGTTATTAAAAGCAGGGCTCGAACGGTTGTCCGATATTGTTAGAGACGGGGAGGAGCTGGCGTTTTTTAAACTTGAGCGGACAGTTTAATTTCAGGTTAGTTGTCTAATAATTTCCCGGCATCCTTCTTCTATCATCTTAAACACCGGTTCAAATTGTGTATCATCATAATAAGGGTCGGGTACGATCTTATCGCCCAATAAAAGCTTCACTTTTTTCTCATCTTCTTTATTTCGGGCTTTGGCCAGGATATCGCTTAAATTACTTTTATCCATCACAAAAACGTGATCGTAATAATCGAAATCGCTTATCCTGAACAACCTGCAGATCTGGTTACTGATATCGATGCCATGATTGCGGGCCGCACGAATAGAGCGTCGGTCGGGTGGCTCACCCACATGCCAATCGCCGGTACCGGCTGATTCTACCTCCCAGTTCAACCCTTGCTCTTTCGCCATTTGTTCCAAAATTCCATGTGCCAGCGGCGAGCGGCAAATGTTTCCAAGGCAAACCATTAGGATTTTCATGCGTAGTTGTTGTAATGTTGGAAGGTTGAAATGTTGTAATGTTTTTTACGAGGTCGAAATTGGAAAGCAACTTTCCAACATTGCAACCTTTCAACAAACCTTCAACCGAAAATCTGATTCAAAACCCCTGCAAGCCTAACCCCGGCCATCAGCAGGCGCTGGTTCAGTTGGTCAATATGGGTAAAGTTGTATTTATAGTTAAGTGTGTCGCCGGGTTTTATTTCGGTGTACAGTTTTTCCGCGATCTGGTTCGATTCGAATAACCATTTACTGATCGGATCTTGTTGCCACTGGCTGCGCTCAGCTAATGTGGTATGGTTTATTGCTGATGCATATTCAGTAAAACTCATTTGCTGAAAGTCGATCAGTTGCGAATCCCAAACTGAGTGCAGGTTGGTTGGGTTGCTGAACCAATTCACCTTAAAATCATTGCCGCCTTTATCGTCTGCATGAGCCACATGCATGGGCTGATGGACATCCTCCACGATGTGGATCAGCATCCTTAAGTAAAGCAATTTATTCTCCTTGCTGATACCTGGTTTTTTTAACTCATTTATTAAAAACTGAAGTTTGGTGTAGGCATCCACATTGGTGTCCTGGTTTAAATAACTCACCATCTCGGGATAGGTATAAGACTTATCAAAATCAATGTAATGCCAAATAGACAAGTAGTTGTATTGTGGATCTGATTTGATGAAATCGGCCCAATTGCTGGCCAGGGCGATCGATTCATTGCCTAAAATTGCTTCGATGGCTTTCCGTGCTTTCGGGGTAAGGTACGAGTTTGCTATCTGCCCGCAAATCCTGTGTCCCTGCGTACCCCAGGCCATTGACCGTACAGGCAGATAAAAGATAATTAGGGTTATCAGCAGTCCTTTTAAAACAGTTGTTTTCATATCAAATGGGTTTTGGATGGCATGATGTTCTTTTTATCAAACGCGCGTTAATGGGGATGACATTGGTAGTGCTGGCAAACTGCATCAAACTGTCAGTCTTTTTAGTCACCTTAAAATATTCGTCATAATCACCTGCCCGGAAACAGCCTGTTGCATCCTTAATGGTAAAATTTGCATTGCAAAATTGCCCGGTTAAATGCAGGGTGTCATGTTTTTGTTCGTAGGTTCCCCTGGTATATTCTGTCCATTTGCCCGAATTCATGCAGCTGTCCATCCCCGAGTTTATCTTGCTAAACGAACGTATCGTCATATAAAAAGAATCGCAGCTAAATTTAAGATGATACAACGAATATGTGAGCAATTGCTTTTGATTTGTTACAGAGTCCTGCTGCCATTCGCCCTGCAAATAGCCCGTTCCCCGCGTTTGCACGTTCGGGTTAAACCAGCAGGCGGAGCCAAAAGCGGAAAGCAGAAAGCAGAAAGATAAAATGCGGAAGGTCTTTTGCATTAATAACAATATTCAAAATCCCTCTCCTTTAGGAGAGGGTTGGGTGAGGTTTTTACTTTAAACTTCCTATCATATCTTCGGGGCGTACCCATTGGTCGAATTGCTCGTTGGTGAGCAGTCCTAATCCCAGTGCAGCCTCACGGAGGGAAAGATTTTCCTTCAGTGCTTTTTTGGCGATTTTAGCGGCGTTTTCGTAACCAATATGCGGGTTCAATGCCGTTACCAGCATCAATGAGTTTTCAAGGTGTTTTTTAATACCGGCGTAATTTGGTTCGATGCCAGCAGCACAATGATCATTGAACGAAGTGCAGGCATCGCCGATCAGGCGGGCAGATTGCAAAAAGTTTGCCGCCATAACCGGTTTAAATACGTTCAGTTCGTAATGCCCGTTAGAGCCGCCGACTGAAATGGCCACGTCATTGCCCATCACCTGTGCAGCCACCATGGTAACTGCTTCGTTTTGGGTTGGGTTTACTTTGCCAGGCATAATGGATGATCCTGGCTCATTATCCGGGATATGGATCTCGCCAATGCCTGAACGCGGGCCTGAAGCCAGCATACGGATATCGTTCGCGATCTTCATTAAGGAAACAGCGATCTGCTTTAAGGCGCCATGGCTCTCCACAATGGCATCATGTGCCGCAAGCGCCTCAAATTTATTGTCAGCAGTGCGGAAGGGCAGGCCGGTAAATTGGGCGATATAATCAGCAACCTTTACATCATACCCTTTGGGCGTGTTGATGCCGGTGCCTACCGCAGTACCGCCAAGGGCAAGTTCCGAAAGGTGATCAAGGGTGTTTCTTAGTGCTTTTAAACCATGGTCCAGTTGGGATACATAACCCGAAAATTCCTGGCCAAGAGTAAGCGGCGTGGCATCCATCAGGTGGGTGCGGCCAATCTTTACAACGCTTTTAAATGCTTCAGATTTTACTTTCAGCGTGTCGCGCAGTTTTTCAATTCCCGGCATGGTTACATCGGTCACCATTTTATAGGCAGCAATGTGCATAGCCGTGGGGTAGGTATCGTTGGATGACTGTGATTTATTTACATCATCATTCGGATGGATGAAAGTTTTGCCTTCTCCCAATTTGTTGCCGGCCAACACGTGTGCACGGTTAGCGATCACCTCGTTCACATTCATGTTCGACTGTGTGCCCGATCCGGTCTGCCAGATCACCAGCGGAAATTCGCCCGCCAGGCTGCCTGTTAGTATTTCATCACAAACTTGTGCTATCTGGTCACGCTTGTCGGCTGGTAACACACCGCAATCAGTATTGGTGTAGGCAGCCGCTTTTTTAAGGTAGGCAAAAGCAGCGATAATTTCCTTTGGCATAGATGCCTCGGGGCCTATTTTAAAGTTATTGCGCGATCGTTCGGTTTGTGCTCCCCAGTATTTGTCGGCGGGTACCTGTACCTCGCCCATGGTATCGTGTTCGGTTCTGAAACTCATCGAAATTGTATTTTTTGCAGGGGCAAAGTTAGCCGTAAAATAAACGCATCCTAAAATTATATTCAAAAAGTTATGATGACGCTAAAGGGCGGACATTGCGTTAAAAAATTCGATCGTCCGTGCATTAATAATCAGAGACGCAACATTTTGCGTCTCTACAAAAAGACACTTTTAATCCAGATAGATCTCCAGCAGACCCTCAGGCAAATCAACGGTCAATATTTCGCTAACTACATCTATCCCTTTAATGATCTCTTCATTCAACGGGAACAATACTTCGCAATTTTTGTACGTAACCGCCGCGATCAGTTGTTTGGGGTATTGGTGTATATCGGTTATTACGCCTAATTCGCCTTCATTTTCGTCAATGGCGGTAAAGCCAACCAGGTCCAGCAAGGTAAATTCCTGTTTTTTCTTTTTAGGTTTTAGTTTATTGGGGAGGAAAATGTCTTTGCGAATCAAAGCCGAAGCTTTTTCAATGGTATCCACATCTTCAAGCACCAGGTATGCAGCGTTTTTTTGCAGGTATTTTATTGAACTAACGAAATAGGGTACCAATTTGCCGGCAATCTCAATAAAAACTGTATCGAGCTTAATTTTATCAAGTCCCTCAAAGTCGACATACATATTCATCTCGCCTTTTAAACCCTTGGTTTTTAAAACGCTCCCAATCCTGAAAAAATCTGCCTTGTCCATGGTATTTCGTTGATCACCTTCTTCAACGGCGATAGGTTTCAAACTACGGGGTTCGAAAGATCACAAAAATCGACTTTTGTCATTCTGAACGCAGTGAAGAATCTTCTACAGTCGACAAGTCAGCAGTATACTCGTCGCGTTTAGAAGATCCTTCGCTATCGCTCAGGATGACAAATAAATAAAAATTTTTAATCTTTCGAACACTCAAGGTTTCACACCCATCGCTATCGAAATAAAACATTCTAAAACAACAATGGCGAAGAACCACCAGGTACTTCGCCATTGATATGATTAAAGTCAAATGTTTTGACTCCTGATTCTAATTACTCAGCGCTTTCAGTTTCAGCAGCTGCATCTTCTGCAGGTGCTTCGGCTTCTTCCACTTCTTCAACCGGAGGTGTGTTTTTAGCAACAATGGCTGCTGCTTTTGCCTCTTTCTTTTTCGCTTCAGCAGCTAAAGCAGCTTTACGTGCTTCATCTTTAGCCGAAACAAGGCCGGTTTTTTTGCCGGTGATCTTTCCATCCTTGTGGTCAACCCACGATTGGAATTTTTCTTCAACCTGTTCTTCGGTCAAAGCGCCTTTTTTAAGGCCACCCTGTAAATGTTTTTTATATAAAACACCCTTGTACGAAAGTATTGCACGGCAGGTATCTGTAGGCTGTGCGCCACTGTTTACCCAATCAAGGGTTTTGTCGAAATTGATGTCGATTGTTGCGGGATTGGTGTTAGGGTTGTATGAACCTAAACGCTCGATAAAACGTCCGTCCCTTGGTGCGCGTGCATCCGCTACCACGATGTAGTAAAAAGGTTTTCCTTTTTTACCGTGTCTTTGCAGTCTGATCTTAGTTGCCATTTTTAATTTTTATGTATTCAACATGTCCCCGGAGTTCTTTCAGCGGGGATGCAAAGGTAAAAATTATTTTTTGAAATAAAAAACGTTGTTTTAGTCCGAATCCCGATAGCTATCGGGACGGGAAAGTCAGTAAAGTCCGGAAGCTAACCCCAAATGGTTGGTTTTCTAGATATTTTATCGCCGGGGTGCACACCTTTTTGCTTTCGGACTTTACTGACTTTCGGACTTTCACGACTAAATGAAAACTTTTCCTTTTAAAACCCGCCGGATATGATTATTATCGCAAAATTGATAGCGATTAAAGATAAAGGATCAGAGAGGGCACGTGAATTTTCTTCTCAACCTATGATCTCTGCATCAAATCACTAAAAACAATTACCTTTATGATAATAGCCGGAGTGCTTAATCCATAGTATGCAGCTAACCGACCTCAGTTTTTTGTTTGATGAAAATCCAAACCCCATGTGGATTTATGATTTGTCGTCCCTGCAAATATTAAAAGTAAATAAGGCCGCTACCGATAAGTACGGGTATTCCGAGACGGAGTTCCTGGTTTTAAGGGCGAACGAATTGCACCCGCAGGAGGAACAAGAAAAGCTTTACAAGACGTTACGGAAAAAAGGAATTGACCTTTCGGTGCTCCAGGGGATCAATCGCGGTGGTATATGGACGCATGAAGGCAAAAATGGCAAGAATATTTATGTTGAACTGGCCAGCCATAACGTAAAGTTCGAAAACCGGGCCTGCCGGGTGGTGTCCGCAACGGACGCTTCTGAAAAAATGCATTTCCAGGAAGAATTGATCTGGACCAAAAGCAACCTCGAAGCGCTGATCAACAATACCGAGGACCAGATCTGGTCGGTAGATAAAGAAATGAGGTATGTTTATATGAACCGAGCCTACCGGCACATGATAACCCATTTAACCGGAACCGAACCCAAAAATGGCGATCATACCGATTTGCATCCCGGCTTTACCGATAATGAGGTGGAGACATGGAAGCAATATTATAGCCGTGCCCTCGAAGGCGAGCGGTACACCGTTGTTACTGAAAGCATCGATCCGCCGACGCAAAAAAAGCACAGTTTTGAAATCAGTTTTAACCCGATATATAAGATCAAAGGCGATGTTACCGGCGTTGGCTGCTTTGCCCGGGATATAACCACCTGGCTGGAAACCGAAAAAGCGATGATCGATCAAAACGATCGCTTGCGTAATATTGCATCCCTAACCTCGCACGAATTACGCAGGCCCGTAGCCAGTATGCTGGGGTTGATCAATATTATGGACCGGAAAAATTTCTTCAACCCGGATAATAAGGAGATCATTGAGCACCTGCTGGTGGTTGGGAACGAAATTGATGAGGTGATCCGCCTCATCGTTGATAAAACTTTTATGGACGGCCCGTCGAAGGAGAAGTATCAAAATCCGTAGTATTCCTATAATTCTTGCCTGTAATTTCATTGCTTCCAGCTCGGTTGGTATTTTTTTCAAATAAATTTGCGTAAGTAATTACTTACATATAAATTTGTAAGCGTTTACTTACATATTGTAGCTGATTTTGATGAGAAGAGATGTTTTCCAGGCGATAGCCGATCCCAACCGAAGGGTTATATTAAGTATGTTATCGGATGGCAAACTGAACGTTAACC
>Ga0206909_1054_pt2 | contig 14064 bp, 10 predicted proteins | sample Alteio_BWOrgHeat_76_FD_152943 | JGI IMG/M metagenome (GOLD analysis project Ga0206909, IMG submission 152943) | Enriched cells from forest soil in Barre Woods Harvard Forest LTER site, Petersham, Massachusetts, United States -... | ecosystem: Environmental > Terrestrial > Soil > Temperate forest >...
TTCTTAATTCATGTCAACCGACTATCACATTCCTGTCCTCTACAATGAAGCACTTGACGGTTTGCAAATGAAACCCGGCGGAATTTATGTTGATTGCACATTTGGCGGCGGCGGACATAGCCGCGGCATATTGGAACGATTGGATAAGAATGGAAAATTGATCGCTTTTGACCAGGATGGAGATGCACAAAAAAATATTCCTGATGATAGTCGATTGATCTTCGTCCCGCAAAATTTCAGTCACCTTCTTCGTTTTTTACGTTTGCACAAGATCACAAAAGTAGATGGCATACTTGCAGACCTCGGCGTCAGCAGCCACCAGTTTGATGAAGGTGCACGCGGATTTTCTACACGCTTCGACGGCCCTCTTGATATGCGCATGGATCAGCGGCAACCAAAAACTGCAGCACAATTACTGCAACAATATACAGAGCCGCAACTGCACAAAATATTTGAACGCTTTGGCGAAGTGACCAATTCAAAAACGCTTGCAAAACATATTGTGCAGCATCGTTCCGGTAACAATTTACAAACGATAGAATCATTTAAAAATATGTTATCGCCTGTGGTGAAAGGCAATCCGCATAAATATTTCGCGCAGGTTTTTCAGGCATTGAGAATAGAAGTGAATGATGAAATGGAATCGCTGAAAGCCTTGCTGCAACAGGTTCCTGAAGCATTGGAAACGGGCGGAAGAATTGCAGTGATCACCTTTCATTCGATCGAGGACAGGCTGGTGAAGAATTTTTTCAGACAGGGAAGTTTTGAAGAAATAATGGACAATCCTTTTGAACGAAATGAAAAAATAAATCCGTTAAAAATAATCACGCGTAAACCGATCACGGCAAGTGAAGATGAAACAAAAAGAAATGCAAGAAGCAGAAGTGCAAAATTGAGGATAGCCGAGAAACTGTGAGCAGTTGCTCAATAGAAAAGAGAAACCTGAACGGAGCGTCGCAACGATGATGCCATAAAAAACAAAAGCCGGTAACATAAAAAATGGCTGAGCAGAAACAAAATATTGAAAATACAAAAGCGAAGAATTCGAAACTCGCGGGGCTTGGAACGAGTTTGCTGAATTATACATGGATCACAAAGAACATCGGTTTTTTTTTATTTATCGCACTGCTTGCAGTGATATATATCGCAAACGGGCACAAGGCAGACAATATTATACGCGACATTAACGCAACATCGAAAAATGTGAAGGAGTTGCAGTACGAATACAAGACGCTGAAGAGTGAAGTGATCTTTAAAAGCCGCGAAGAACAAGTGGTGAAAGCTGCGCAGCCATTGGGTTTGCAGTTGCCTGAGCAACCGCCGGTGCGCATTGAGATGGCGACAAGAAAATGAAAGATGAAAGACCGAAAATAGGAGTCTTTTACTTATGAAAACCAAACTGCTAATCGGGAAAAAAAGTCGAGAGTGAAAACAAAGATCACGTCATCAGTAGAAGTGAAGCGCGACATTTTGTGGCGCGTTTATCTCTGCCTTATCGCAGTGGTGCTGGTGTGCATTTTCATTTTGTCAAAGGCATTTATCATTCAGCAGGTGCAGGGAAAATACTGGCGCAGCATGAGCGACAGCCTTCACCAGAAGATTCAGGAGATAGATGCTGACCGCGGAACAATTTACAGTGAAGACGGACAAATGCTGAGCACAAGCATTCCGCAATTTGATGTGTACATCGATTTCCAGGCAGACGGCCTGATGGAAAATAACGGAAAACTTTTTCGTGAAAATGTTGATTCGCTCAGCTATTGCCTTTCCAATCTTTTTAAAGACAAAACTGCTGATGAGTATAAAAGGTTATTGCAGCAGGGATATGATTCGCAGGACAGGTATTTTTTATTAAGAAAAAAAGTAGGCTTCGAAGATTATAAACTGATGAAACAATTTCCGCTGGTGCGTTTGGGAAAAAACAAAAGCGGTTTTATTGCAGAAATAAAAAACATTCGCCTCAATCCATACCAATTGCTTGCATACAGAACAATAGGACTTGACAGAGAAAATTCTCAGAAAGTGGGATTGGAACAGACGTATGACACTGCGCTGAAAGGCATAACAGGCAAGCGTTTGGTGCGTTTCATCGCAGGCGGCGTAGCGGTACCGATAGATGACAGCAATTTTAGTATCGACCCTGAGAACGGGAAAGATATTGTTACCACGCTCGACATGCACATCCAGGAAATAACAGAAAATGCATTGATGAAAATGATGATTGGCAATGAAGCGCAGCATGGTTGCGCAATTGTAATGGAAGTAAAAACAGGAAAGATAAAAGCGATTGCAAATCTTGGTAAGGAAGGTGATAAAATTTACTGGGAAGATTTCAATTATGCATTGACACCGACAGAACCAGGCTCTACTTTTAAAGTGATAACATTATTGAGTGCGCTCGAAGATCATAAAGTTTCATTGAATGATATGGTTGATTTGCAGGGAGGTGTTTGGCAGATAAACGGGCGCACGGTTTATGATGCAGAAAAGCACGGGCTGAATTATGTGACCGTAAAAAAAGCTTTTGAATTAAGCTCAAACGTAGGGCTGGCAAAGGTTGCATACAATGCGTATGCAGGTAATCCTTCTCAATTCATTCATCACATTGATGCACTTGGATTAAATCATACGACCGGTGTTGACCTCGCAGGCGAGCGCACACCTGTTGTTTTTTCTCCAGGAAGCAAATATTGGAGCGCCACTACTTTGCCATGGATGGGTTTTGGTTACAACATTGAAATTGCTCCTCTCGAAACTGCCAATATTTACAACTCAGTTGCCAACGGTGGCAAAATGATGAAGCCTTATCTCGTGGAAAGAGAACAGGAAGACGGGCAGGTAATAAGAGAGATTGAGCCAACCGTTGTACACGACTCAATCTGCAGCCATTCCACATGGCAGCAATTGTATGAATGTTTGTACGGAGTGTGCAACGACAGTCTTGGAACTGCGTACGGATTGTTCAAACATTCAAAATATCATGTCTGCGGAAAGACAGGTACAGCGCTGGTTGCAGAAGGATCGCATGGTTATGCAAATCATGTTTACCAATCAACTTTTGCAGGTTTTTTTCCCGCAGAGAATCCTCAATACACATGCATTGTTGTAATTGTAAATAAACCTTTTGCGCCTGTATTTTATGGTGCGGCTGTTGCCGGCCCTGTGTTCAAAGAAATTGCAGACCAACTTTATACAACGTATGTGAAACAAGATAAGCTGCAGGAAAATTATGCTACCGTATCAAAAAATGACAGCAATTTTTACAGCTATGCAGGCTTTGGAAAAGAAGTAAGATCACTATTGAATGATCTGGGTATTGCATATAAAGATTCAACAGATCAGAAAGACAACTGGATGAAATTATTCAAGCAAAATACAATTCCCGTTGCCGGAAACTTGGATGTCGCATCCAATGCAATGCCGCAATTGACAGGCCTTGGGTTGAAAGATGCTGTTTATATCTGTGAAAATATGGGGTTGAAAGTAAATGCAAAAGGCGTTGGAAAAGTAACGTCACAATCAATTTCGGCAGGACAGGCAATTGCAAGAGGGCAACTGGTAAATATTGAATTGAATTAAAATCATTAATGGCAAAACTGCAGGACATATTGTACAAAGTGCGTTTGCAATCCGTGAATGGTTCATTGGATATTGACGTAAAGGATGTGCAGATCGATTCAAGAAAAATTTCTTCAAACGCTGTGTTCATTGCTATTCGCGGAGAAAAAAGCGATGGACATAATTTTATTGACAAAGCAATTGAGCTTGGTGCAACTGCAATTATTTGCGAATCAATTCCCGCTGATTTAAAAAATGGAATCACTTATGTTGCTGTAAATAATACGCACGAAGCAGTTGCTTACATCGCGCATAATTTTTATGGCGCACCGTCTTTAAGAATAAAATTGGTTGGTGTTACCGGAACAAATGGCAAGACAACCATTGCAACCGTTCTCTTCAAATTATTTTCACAACTCGGTTATAAATGCGGTTTGATCAGCACCGTGCAAAATCAGATTGCAGAAGAAATTATTCCTTCCACGCATACAACACCTGATGCGATCAATTTGAATATTCTGCTGAAACGCATGGCAGATGAGGGTTGCAGCCATGTGTTCATGGAATGCAGCAGTCATGCCATTCACCAGCACCGCATAACAGGCTTGCATTTTACAGGAGCAATCTTCAGCAATATCACACACGATCATTTGGATTATCACAAAACATTTGATGAATATATCCGCGTGAAAAAATCATTCTTCGACAATTTATCATCCGATGCATTTGCCATTTCAAACCTCGATGATAAACGGGGAATGGTGATGCTGCAGAACACTGTTGCAAAAAAATACTTCTACAGTTTAAAGACAGTTGCAGATTTTAAAGGCAAGATCTTAGAAAATGCGTTGACAGGTTTGTTAATGACGGTCAATGATAAAGAAGTTCATTTCCGTTTGATCGGTGAATTCAATGCCTACAATCTGTTAGCTGTTTATGGTGCAGCAATTTGTTTGCATGAGAGATCGGAAGATGTGCTTCGTATCCTGAGCATGCTGAGCGGTGCAGAAGGAAGGTTTGATTATTTCATCAGCAAAAAGAATATCATCGGTATTGTTGATTATGCACACACGCCTGATGCTTTGGAGAATGTTTTATTGACAATAAAAAAATTGCGCAAAGGAAATGAGCAGGTGATTACAGTTGTCGGTTGTGGCGGCGAACGTGATAAAACAAAGCGGCCGGTGATGGCAGAAATTGCCTGCAAACTCAGTGACAGAGCCATTTTCACGAGTGATAATCCAAGAAGTGAAGACCCGAATGAAATATTAAAAGACATGGAAGCGGGATTGAACAGTGCTGCAAAACGAAGATCGGTTTCTATTGCCGACAGAAAAGAAGCGATAAAAACCGCAGTGAGTTTCGCGAACAACGAAGACATCATTTTACTCGCTGGAAAGGGACATGAAAAATACCAGGTCATTAACGGAAAGAATGAACATTTCGATGACAAAGAAACTTTGATGCAAATGTTTGAACTATTAGAAAAATAGATGACAGATGTGAGATGACGGATGACAGCAAGAGTCTGTCAACTGTCATCAGTCAACCATCAACTTAAAAAAATGCTGTACTATTTATTTACATGGCTTAAGAATTCCTTCAACCTTCCGGGTTCGGGATTGTTCCAGTACATTACTTTCCGTATAGCAATGGCAATTATTTTTTCGCTTATTATCGCAACGGTGTTTGGAAAACGCATCATTAATTTTTTACAAAGAAAACAGATCGGTGAAAGTGTGCGCGACCTTGGCCTGGCAGGTGAGCAACAGAAAAAAGGCACACCTACAATGGGCGGCATCATCATTTTATTGTCCATTCTTATTCCTACTTTATTATTCGCAGATCTGAATAAAGTGTATATCCGTTTAATGGTCCTGTGCACTGTATGGCTTGGTGTCATTGGGTTTCTGGATGATTACTTCAAACTGAAGGCAAGAAAAATTGCGCAACAAAAAGGTGAAAAATATCAGAAGAAGGACAGCGATGGTTTGGCCGGTCTGACAAAGATCATCGGGCAGGTTGGCCTGGGAATAATTGTTGGGTTGACACTTTATTTCAACAGCAATGTTACTGTCGAAAGAGAAATTATTTCGGACCAGCCTTCTCAAACAATTGAAAAGGGGGAAAGAAAATTGAATGAAGTGACAAGAAAAATAAATGGTGAGGACAAAAGATTTGCCATTGTAAAAACACCGATCACAAGTATTCCGTTTGTAAAGAATCATGAATTCAATTACAGTAAACTGATCAGTTGGATGGGTGATGGTGCAGAAAAATATACTTGGATCATTTACATTCTGATTGTCACATTTATTATCACGGCAGTTTCAAACGGCGCAAATATTACCGATGGTTTGGATGGTTTGGCTGCAGGTGTCAGCGCAATCATCGGAGCAGGAATAGGTGTGTTTGTTTATGTGAGCGGCAATTACAAATTCGCAGATTACCTCAACGTCATGTACATTCCCGACCTCGGCGAACTGTCCATTTTTATGGGCGCATTTGTAGGCGCCTGCGTTGGCTTTCTCTGGTACAATGCTTATCCGGCGCAGGTTTTCATGGGCGACACCGGGAGTTTGGCGCTCGGCGGCATCATTGCATCACTTGCCATTATTGTAAGAAAAGAATTGTTGATACCGATCTTTTGCGGAGTTTTTTTAGTGGAAAATTTAAGTGTCATCATGCAGGTGAGTTATTTCAAATACACCAGAAAAAAATATGGAACGGGCAAAAGAATTTTTTTGATGAGCCCGCTGCATCATCATTTTCAAAAGAAAGGTTTTCATGAAAATAAAATAGCGATACGTTTTTGGATCGTGACAATTATTTGTGTGGTGATGAGCATTGCAACATTAAAAATAAGATAAGGCAGCACTATAAGTGATGAATTATGAATGATGAATCAGTAAACGGCAAAACAACAAAACAGCAAAGCGATAAAACGGGCAAAAGGTTAGTAATACTTGGCGGTGGAGAAAGCGGAATCGGCGCTGCATTGCTTGGAAAGCAAAAAGGATATGATATTTTTTTAAGCGATGGCGGCAAAATAAAGGATAAATACAAACAGGCGCTCATTGAAAACAACATTGATTTTGAAGAAGGAAATCATACGGCAGAAAAAATATTGAATGCAGATGAAATCGTGAAAAGCCCCGGTATTGCTGATAAGTACGAGATCATGAAAATGATTCGTGCGAAAGAAATAAAAGTGATCAGTGAAATAGAATTTGGTTTTCGGTATAAAGGAAACAGCAAAATCGCAGCGATCACCGGAAGCAATGGAAAGAGTACGACAACGGCTTTGCTTTTTCATATCTGTAAAACTGCAGGGCTTGATTGTGCAATGGTTGGAAACATCGGCTATTCATTTGCGGGGCAGATCGCAGAAGCGCCGAAAGAAATATATGTGGCAGAGATAAGTTCTTTTCAGTTGGATGACATTGACACGTTCAAACCGGAAATAGCAGTTTTATTAAATATTACAGAAGATCATTTAGACAGGTACGATTACAAATTTGAAAATTATGTCAACAGCAAATTTAAAATTATTCAAAATCAAACAAGCGATGATCATTTCATTTACTGCGAAGACGATGAAGTGATCACAAACAAATTGAAAACCATATCCATCAAAACTAACCCAATGCCATTTTCTATGAAGCATGAAATAAGAAACAACGGAGCGTACATAAAAGCAAACCAGATGATGCTGAAAGTATATGAAGAGCGCATCAGTATGAGCATCTATGACTTTGCTTTGAAAGGGAAGCACAATCAATACAACACAATGGCAGCGGGCATTGCAGCGGCAACACTAGGGATACGAAAAGAAAAGATACGTGAGGCCGTAAAAACTTTTGAAAGCCTTGAGCACAGAATGGAACATGTGGCAACGGTGCGCGGAATAGAATTCATCAATGACAGCAAAGCCACAAATGTGAACAGCACATGGTTTGCATTGGAAAGCATGAGCAAGCCAACGGTGCTTATTCTCGGCGGCACAGACAAAGGCAATGATTATTCTTTGATAGAAGAATTGGTGAAAGAGAAAGTGAAAGCGATTGTCTGCATGGGAATTGACAATAAAAAGATTCATGCAGCATTTGAAAAAATTGTTCCTGTGATGATTGATACAAAAAGCGCCGGCGATGCTGTGAATGAAGCATTTCACCTTGCTGCAAAAGGCGATGTTGTTTTACTCAGTCCTGCATGTGCAAGTTTTGATCTTTTTAAAAATTATGAGGATCGCGGAATGCAATTCAAACAAGCCGTAAAAGATCTATGATAAAGGCAACAACAGATAAATTATTCTCCCAGATCCCTTCTGCAGAAAGGGTGAGCGGCCATTTGCTCAGGCGCACAAAAGGCGACCAGATCATTTGGGGCATTGTTGTGCTGCTTGCTCTTGCGTCGCTGCTTGTGGTGTACAGCGCTACAGGTTCACTCGCTTATAAAATGTACAAAGGCAATTCTGAAGTATATCTGTTCAAACAATTATCATTCATCATCGTTGGTATTTTATTGATCTATTTTTTGCATCGCGTTAATTACACATTGTATTCAAGAGTATCATTGATATTGTTTCTCATTTCTGTGCCGCTTTTATTTTATACATTATTTTTCGGCGCACAAATAAATGATGGCAGCCGCTGGATAAAATTGCCTGTTATCAATCTCACATTTCAAACAAGCGATTTTGCAAAGCTTGCCTTGTTTATGTATCTCTCGCGACAACTCAGCCGCAAGCAGGAAGTGATCAAAGATTTCAAAAAAGGTTTTCTGCCGTTGATAGTCCCTGTGCTTGTTGTGTGTGCACTCATCATGCCTGCGAACCTCTCAAATGCTTTATTGACGGGCGCTACAGCGTTATTGCTCCTGTTCATTGGTCGTGTAAGTGTTAAACATATTTTGCTTGTGATCGGTGTTGCACTCATTCCTATTTTAATAATTGTAAGTGTTGCAGTGTCAACATATCATCCCGATAAAACAACAGAAGCGAACACAACGACCGAAACAAAAGTTCCTGCAGCATTGCGTTCATTCGGAAGGTTTGGTACATGGGTCAGCCGCGTACAGGATTTTATGTATGCAAAAGACAAACAGATCCCTTACCAGGTGCAACAGGCAAAAATTGCAATTGCCAATGGCGGTATTTTATTTGGCCGCGGACCGGGAAACAGTTTGCAGAGAAATTATTTGCCACAGGCATACAACGATTTTATTTATTCAATTATCATAGAAGAATACGGGTTGCTTGGCGGCGCATTCATCATATTTATTTATGTGCTTTTTTTATTTCGATGCATCAGAATTTTCAGAAGATGCCCTTACGCGTTTGGTGCATTTCTCGCGCTGGGATTGAGTTTCACGCTGGTGATACAGGCCATTGCAAACATGGCAGTGAATGTAAATATCGTTCCGGTAACAGGCGTTACACTTCCGCTTGTGAGTATGGGCGGAAGTTCATTTTTATTTACCTGTGCAGCTATCGGGATCGTGTTGAGTGTTGCAAGAAACGTAGAACAGATGGAAGGAAATGAAGAGAAAATAAAAGAAGTGAATGACAATAAAGAAGCGGAAAATGCAGGAGCTGCTGCACTTGCATAATTATAAAAGTGTAAATGCAGAATGAGTAAGATCATCATAGCAGGCGGAGGAACAGGCGGGCATATTTTTCCTGCAATTGCGATTGCGAATGCGATAAAGCAATTGGAGCCAGCAACTGAGATTTTGTTTGTAGGTGCAAATGGAAAAATGGAAATGGAAAAAGTGCCGCAGGCAGGCTACAATATACGCGGGCTGGACATTGCAGGCTATGACAGAAGTTCTTTGATAAAAAATTTTTCATTACCGTTCAAACTCGTTAAAAGTTTCGGGCAGGTAAAAAAAATTGTGAATGAGTTCAAACCCGATGCCGTAATCGGTGTTGGCGGATATTCGAGTTTCCCCGTGTTGAAATTTGCGCAGGGAAAAAACATCCCGACTTTTATTCACGAGAGCAATTCGTTTGCAGGTAAAAGTAATATCATGCTTGGAAAAGCTGCAACGAAAATTTTTGTCGCAAGCGAAGGAATGGAAAAGTTTTTTCCGCAGGGAAAAATAATGATCACGGGAAATCCTGTTCGCAAAAGCATTTCAAGGCCTGCAGCGACAAAAATTGAAGCGCGCGGATTTTTCGGTTTGGATGAAAATAAAAAGACCATTCTTGCTTTTGGCGGAAGCCTCGGCGCAAGAAGCATCAATGAAGTGATCGCATCGCACTTGCAGAGTTTTGATGAGCTGAATATTCAATTGATCTGGCAGACAGGCAAAACGAACGCAGCAAAATATATTGAAAGAGGAAGAGCATGGAAAAATGTTTGGGTGAACGAATTCATTGTTGAAATGGACAAAGCTTATACAGCCGCAGATGCAGTGATATCAAGGTCCGGCGCAATGGCAGTAGCGGAATTATGTGTAGCAAAAAAAGCCGTTGTCTTTGTGCCGTATCCTTTGGCCGCAGAAGACCATCAAACAATGAATGCGAAATATTTGGTTGATAAAAATGCTGCATTGATGGTAAAAGACAATGAAGTGCAGGGAAAATTATTTTCGACAATTACGAATTTATTATTTGACGAAAAGAAACGGCAACAGCTTGAGATGAATATCGCCGCACTGGCAGTTACAAATGCAGACGAAATAATTGCAAAAGAAATTTTGAAAGATATCAGGTGATCAAATTAAAAGACATACAAAATATTTATTTCATCGGTATCGGTGGCATCGGCATGAGCGCACTTGCGCGTTATTTCGAAAGCCGCAATGTCACTGTTTCAGGCTATGACAGAAGCCAAAGTGATTTATCAAGAGAACTTGAGAACGAAGGAATAAAAATTCATTACGAAGAAAATGTTTCCCTGATACCGAAAAATGTTGATGCAGTTGTTTATACACCGGCTGTTCCTTCAAGTCATGCAGAACTTGTTTATTACCGTGACAACAATTATGAAGTGATGAAACGCAGCGACATTTTACAGATTATCACACAAGATTCTTTCAACATCTGTGTAGCGGGGACGCATGGCAAAACAACGATCACAACAATGATCGCTCACATTTTACGCGATAGTGGCTTTGGCTGTAATGCCTTCCTGGGAGGCATTGCAGCAAATTACCACACCAATTTCTGGAGCAGTGAAAAAAATATTTGTGTTGTGGAAGCAGATGAATATGACAGAAGTTTTTTAAAACTTTCGCCCGATGTTGCGGTGATAACGGCAATGGATCCTGACCATCTCGATATTTACGGAACAGGTGAAGAAGTGGAGAATGCATTCATTCAATTTTCAAAAAAAATAAAAGATCACGGTTGCCTGGTAAGTAAATATGGTTTGAAAAGAGATGATGCGTTAAAAGCAAAAATAAAATTCACTTACAGTTTTGATAATGAGGGCGCTGATGTTTTTGCAAAAAATATTTCTGTAGAAAATGGTTCTTATGTTTTTGAAATTGAAAGCAAAAGCTGGAATTTAAAGAATGTCCATCTGCACATGGGCGGATTGCACAACATCGAAAATGCAGTGGCAGCAATAACTGTAGCGAAATATGTAAAAATTGAAGATGCTCAAATTAAAAAAGCTGTGGCATCTTTCAAAGGTGTGAAAAGAAGGTTTGAATATATTTTAAAGAATAAGGATCACATTCTCATTGATGATTACGCACATCATCCTGAAGAATTGAGGGCATTGATAACAGGTGTGAGAAGTTTGTTCGGCGATAAAAAATGCACGGTCGTTTTTCAGCCGCATCTTTTCAGCAGGACGAATGACCTCGCAAAAGAGTTTGCACAAAGCCTTGACCTTGCTGACGAGGTGATTCTGTTACCGATCTATCCTGCGCGAGAATTGCCGATGGAAGGGGTGAGCAGTGAACTTGTTTTAAATAATATGCAATTGCCGCAGAAACAGATTTTAAGTAAAGACGCAATGATCGAATGGGTTAAAGTTTATCAACCCGAATTGCTTGTAATGTGCGGAGCGGGTGACATTGATGTATTGATTGAACCTGTAAAAAATATTTTAATGAATCAATGAACATGTGGAAACAGCGCTTCATATTGATCGGTTGGTGTGTGCTTGGTGCAGGGACCTTAGCATTACTTTTCTCTGCAATGAAACAGAAAGAGCACAAGCCATGCACAGCGATCAACATCGAGATCATTGGCGCGCATCAACATGTTTTTGTAAATGAGAATGATGTAAAAGAGATCTTAAAAGCAAATGGCGCATTGGCAGGAAAAGATATTTCTGAAATGGATCTGCGGACAACAGAAGATGAATTGCAAAAGGATGCATGGATAAAAAAAGCAGAATTGTTCTTTGACAACAATCAAATATTGCAGGTGAAAATTGACGAAAGAGAGCCGCTGGCAAGGGTTTTCGCGCTCGAGGGAAATTCATTTTACATCGACAGCAGCGGAATGCGCCTGCCGTTAAGTGATCAGCAAAGTGCAAGAGTTCCGGTGTTCACCTCTTTCACTTCAGACAAAATAAATATGTCAGCACCTGATAGCGCGTTGCTGAGTGATGTAAAAAAAATCGCTTTGTTCATTTCGCAGGATTCATTTTGGACAGAGCAGATTTCGCAGATAAATATTACTCCGCAACGAAATTTTGAAATGGTTCCGGTGCTGGGTGATCAGATCATTGAATTGGGAAATGCAGATAGCCTGCAGGCAAAGTTTGACAGGTTGTACAGTTTTTACAAACAGGTTTGGGCAAAAGCCGGTTTTGAAAAATATGAGAAAATAGATGTGCAGTATGATGGTGAAGTTGTGGCAACGATCCGTGGTGCTGCAAAGCCTGCAATGGATTCGCTGAAAGCTATGCAGTTGTTGGGCAGCAGCTCGGCAAAACTGAAGGCAGCAATGAATGATACGACTTATGCTGCGCCGGTTGCAACATTCACAAATGATACAACGGGAAATACAAAAACTATAAAACCTGCTTCAACAAAAGCAAAACAAAAAGCAACAATGCCGGCAAAACAAAGATCAACGAATAAAACAACAAAGCCCAAAGCAGTGTTGCAAAGAAAGAGTTGAGAAGTTGATTGGTCAATCAGTTGGCAGGAAAATAAAAAACAATTTTTATAAAACATAAACAACTAAAAACAGAATATCATGAATCCAAATGAAGCACCCATCATTGTGGGACTCGACATCGGTACTACCAAAATTGCTGCCATTGCCGGAAGAAAAAATGAGTACGGCAAACTGGAGATCTTAGGTTTTGGCCGCGCCAACAGCAATGGCGTTCAGCATGGCCAGGTCCTGAATATCGATCAAACCATCAAGGCCATTCAACAGGCATTGGTGAATTGCCGCGAAAGCAACCCAGAACTCGAGATCAACGAAGTGTACGTCGGTGTTGCCGGGCATCACATCAAAAGCCTGCAAACCCGCGGCGACATTGTGCGGCAGGATTCTGAAATAGAAATTCAGAAAGGCGAGATCGATCAGTTGATCGAGAACCAGCGCAAGACTTTTATTCCCGCAGGCGATCAGATCATTGATGTCATTCCGCAGGATTTTCATGTAGATAATTTTCAAAACATAAAAGATCCTGTTGGATATAACGGAGTGAAAGTTGGTGCAAATTTTCACATCATTACAGGCGACAGAAATGCGATCAGAAATATAAACCGTGCTGTTGAACGCAGCCATCTTAAAACAAAAGACCTCGTTTTACAACCGCTTGCATCTGCAAGTGCCGTGATGAGCGATGTGGATATGGAAGCCGGTGTTGCAATACTTGATATCGGCGGCGGCACAAGCGATCTTGCAGTTTTTTATGAGGGCATTTTAAAACACACGGCAGTCATTCCTTTCGGCGGAGAAAATATTACGAATGATATAAGAATGGGATTAGGTGTTTTGAAAGGACAGGCCGAAGCAATGAAAGTACAGTTTGGCGAAGCATTGAGCGACGAAGCAAAAGCAAATGCATTCATCACTATTCCCGGTTTGAAAGGAATGCAGCCAAAAGAAATAAGTGTAAAAAACCTCGCAAACATAATCCAGGCAAGGATGAGCGAGATACTCGATTTTGTTACTTATCATTTAAAACAGGTTGGGCTTGACAGCCGTGCATTGAATGGCGGAATTATTCTGACCGGCGGCGGATCGCAATTGAAACATTTAATTCAATTGACAGAATATGTTACAGGACTGAATGCACGCATCGGTTTTCCGAACGAGCATCTTGCCGCAAACCATATTGATGAATTGAAGAAGCCCATGTATTCAACATGTATCGGTTTGATATTAAAAGGTTACAGTGATTATGAACACAAGCGCAAGGATTTTGATGTTGAATTTAAAAAAGTAGAAGTGCCTGAAAGTTTGAAGACGCATGAGCCGCAAAAAGAGAAAAAAGAATTGGCGAAAGAATTTGTGAATGTCTCAAAACGCAAAAGCCTCAGCGGTTTCTGGGATAAATTTAAAGACGGCATCATCGATCT
>Ga0206909_1135_pt1 | contig 13925 bp, 12 predicted proteins | sample Alteio_BWOrgHeat_76_FD_152943 | JGI IMG/M metagenome (GOLD analysis project Ga0206909, IMG submission 152943) | Enriched cells from forest soil in Barre Woods Harvard Forest LTER site, Petersham, Massachusetts, United States -... | ecosystem: Environmental > Terrestrial > Soil > Temperate forest >...
CGCATCAAACACTATATCTCTGCATTTGGCGAACATGTGATCGGCGAGGAAGTGGAACATGCGCTGATGAGCGTGGCCAATGAGCAGGGCATCGAGGTGATTGAATTTACCGTGGCCCCGCAGGTTAACCCACCAAAGGGCGAATTACCGTACCACGAGTGGTTTGTTGAGTTTGCCAAGACGCCTGATAATTTAAAAGAATTTGCTTTAAAGGTGGATAAAGCCCTGCAAAAGAAAAATATTTACTATTTTGACCTCGTGGAGGGAAACATTTTACAGCCATTGGTTATCCAAAGCCTGAAAAAAGATACCTTTATAAACTATATGCGTTCGCAAGGGAAACTGGGCGGACAGAATAAAGTACCGAGATTGGCAAACGACAGAAAGATAGCCGAAGAGCTAAAAGATTATATTATATCATATAAAACACCCCCACAAGCACGGGAGTAAATACGAACTCGTTGAATAATACCGACAAAAAAAACATAGCGATACTCGGCTCAACCGGTAGCATCGGCACACAAACACTGGAAGTTATCGGGAGCAATGCTGATTTGTTTAGCGTGTTTATGCTCACTGCAAATTCTAATGCCGACTTGCTGATCAGCCAGGCTTTGGCGTTTGCCCCGGCGTACGCCATAATTTGCGATACATCCAAATACCCATATGTTAAAGAAGCGCTTGCTAAAACGACAACAAAAGTTCTGGCAGGCATTGACGCCATTATCGAAACGGTAACTCACCCCGATATCCACATCGTGTTAACTGCCATGGTCGGCTTTGCCGGGTTAGAGCCCACCATCGCCGCTATAAAAGCCGGTAAAGACATCGCATTAGCAAATAAAGAGACACTGGTAGTTGCGGGCGAACTGATAACCGGGCTTGCAAAAAAAAACGACGTTAAAATATTGCCTGTCGATTCGGAGCACTCTGCGATTTTTCAGTGCCTGGCAGGCGAACAGGAAAATTCGGTTGAAAAGATCATCCTTACTGCTTCGGGTGGACCATTCAGAGGCAGATCGCTCGATTTTTTAAATAATGTTACCAGGCAGGATGCCCTGAAACACCCCAACTGGGTAATGGGCGCCAAAATAACCATCGATTCGGCATCGTTGATGAACAAGGGCCTGGAGGTTATTGAAGCTAAATGGCTGTTTGATATTGATGCCGCGCAGATCGATGTAATCGTTCATCCGCAATCGATCATTCATTCCATGGTGCAGTTTCATGATGGATCGATAAAAGCGCAAATGGGCCTGCCGGATATGAAATTGCCTATTCAATATGCCCTCTCCTATCCATCGCGTTTAAAAAACAATTTTAAACGTTTCGACTTTATTAAGTATCCGGAACTGACATTTGAAAAACCGGATCTGGAAACTTTTCGTAATCTTGCTTTAGCGTATGCAGCCTTAAAGAAAGGCGGCAATATGCCCTGCATCATTAATGCCGCCAACGAAATAGCAGTGGCTGGTTTTTTAACCGAACACATCAGCTTTTTAGGGATGAGCGAAGTAATTGAACAATGCATGCAACAAATAGCCTTCGTGGAGCGACCTGTTTTGGAAGACTATTTGAATACTGATAAAGAAACACGCATCTTTGCACAAAATTTAATACAAAAAATGCCGTTAAAGGGCAAAACAGTTTTAACATAACATAACGAATGAGTATAGTGATAATGGTTGGCCAGCTGATTCTTGGTCTTTCAATCCTGGTGATCCTGCATGAATTTGGGCATTTTATAGCCGCCCGCGCTTTTGGCATCAAAGTAGAAAAGTTTTATTTGTTTTTTGACGCATGGGGCATCAGCCTGTTTAAATTTAATTATAAAGGGGTTGAATACGGCGTAGGATGGCTGCCTTTAGGCGGTTATGTTAAAATAGCCGGGATGATAGATGAGTCGATGGATACAGAGCAATTGGCCGGCCCGCCGCAGCCCTGGGAGTTCCGCTCGAAACCGGCCTGGCAACGTTTGATTGTTATGCTTGGCGGCATCACCGTAAACATTATCCTGGGCATATTTATCTTCTGGATCCTGACCATCAAATACGGTGAATCATATATTCCCAACTCCGAAATTAAATACGGTATTGTACCGGGTAAGATTGGCTTAAAACTTGGCCTTGAACCCGGCGACCAGGTTACGGCTATAAACGGTAGACCGGTCGTTCGTTTCGATGAACTGACCAGCACCGAAGTAATCCTCGGCAACAGTGACCTTACCGTACAGCGCGGCAGCCAGGTAATGCATGTAAAAATACCGGCCAGCATTTTAAATGATCTTTCCGATTACGGCATTGATCAGTTCATCAACAAGCTTCCACGTGCCAAATTTTCGGTTGAATCTATTGCCCCGGGCAGCGGCGCGCAAAAAGCCGGCCTCCTAAAAAACGACAGCATCGTTGCGGTTAACAATAACAAAGTCGCATTTTTTGATGAAATGCAGGCTCAACTTGCACAAAATAAGAATAAACAGGTGCTGTTGTCTATCAAACGCGACGGCAACCTGATGCAAAAAACCGCACAAATCGATAAAGACGGCATTTTGGGATTTATTCCGAACCCTGATATCCCAAAAGAGAAAAGACTATCCTTTGGATTTTTCGGTTCATTACCTGTTGGTGCTACCAAAGCATGGGGCACATTCACCGATAATGCCAAAGGTATTGGTAAGATATTTAAAGGCGATGTTAAATTTAGTAAAGCGGTAAGGGGCCCGGTAGCAATAGCCACCCTATTTGGTTCAACTATCGACTGGATACGTTTTTGGAGCCTGGTGGGCTTTTTATCCATGGTGCTTGCCCTAACCAACCTGCTGCCGATTCCGGCGTTAGATGGTGGTCACGCATTGTTCCTGATCATCGAAATGATAAAAGGCAAACCTTTAAGCGACAAGTTTTTGGAGCGCGCGCAGATCGTAGGCTTTGTGATACTGATCTCGCTGATGGTTTTTGTATTCGGCAACGATATTGTGAAGCAGGTAATGAAGAGCCATTGAGTTTAAAGGCGAACCTGCCTGACGGCAGGCAGGAGCTTAAAGGTAAAAGGCGAAAGCTGAAGCCGATAAAATAGAAAGGCGCTGAGTGATCAGGGCCTTTTTTGTTGGAGGCAGAATGCGGAATTGGGAGCTAAAATTGGCGAAATGTATAAATGAAAGGGGCCGCTTCAAACGAAACGGCCCCTTTTTATAAGTAGAATAATTTAAACTGCCGGATCGGGATTGGAGTTTTGTTCAATGTCCTGAATCGTCCGCTCCTTTTTTAATATTGCTGCACCGATCAGCGCGACAATTATCCCAAAGATTGCTACGCCAAAAATGGTGAAAAACGCGGTAATTAAGGTCCCGTATTTATTCATAACATTCATCGTCTGATCAACCTGATCGGACGACATACCCTTTTGCGACATCGCATCCCGTTGGGTGTCCATTATTTTACTAAAAACATCCGGACTTAAAAACGTAAAGTAAATGTAGATAAATATGGCGATCAGTATTGCCCCGAAAACGGAATACAGCAGCCCGGCCACAAAGGCCTGTCCAAACGTAATAAAGCCACCCAAGGTATCACGAAATTCCTTTTGCGCCAGAATCAGGAAGGCAATAAATGGAATATAGCCAACGTATTTTACTGATGACGTTTGATCGACTTTTAATAACTGCCACGCGTAAGTAATTACGATTGAAGTTACCAGGTAAATTAAAGCCCATTTAAAGGCAATGCCAGATGAGCTTGGTTTTGAATTTTCCATTATGAAATTGGTTTTTAGTGTAAATAAAGTTAGCTATTTTTTACATATTCATTGTAAACCCTCCATTAAATATTTCAACACCGAACTAGCTAAACCGCCCATTGCTTACGGCGCATTTTTGGTATAAATAAAAAAATACCTGCAAGAACAAGTATTTCAATTAGTTACAAAACGGGGAATAATTATTTAACCCGGATACACCGGCACCTCTCTTTTAAACAACGCACCAAATATCAGCGCCAATACAAATATAAATATGATGGAAAACAGAACGCCTTGTATAAACATGCCTATCGTGAGATTCTTTTGTTCGTCGAAATTCTTTTTTACTTCGGCCTGGTTGGCATCCAGTTGCTTTTGATTGGTGCCGGGCTGAGCCCTGATAATGGCCGATGCAGCTAAGTAAGCTTTTTCAGTTTTGTCGACCATGTGAGGTTCAATTATGCGGGCAAAAATCACATCCCTGCCAACAGTTTGAACAACATAGGCACAACAAAACATGATGAAGATCCCAGTGGTAGCCTGTTTAAATGTCCAGTAGCCGCCTATTTTCTTTCTGCCATAAAAACAGAAAACCAGCACCACTATAATCGGCAATGCAAAAGAAAATATAATCGGCGCAACCACAAATATAATTGGCGATTTAGTGACCATGGTGATGATATAAAACGACAACACACTGAACCCAACTAATATCAGCCCCAGCCACAGTCCATTTTTTATAAAATTGATCTTTATTTTTTGTTCGAGCGTTTCCAAATCAATACCGGTTTATTCAGCAAAACAAGTTAATATTTCTAATACCGCCATGTCAAAATCTTTATTTAGGGCATTGGCGGCTATATTGCTTTTTTCTTCGGACGATGGGCCGGTATTTTGAAAAAAGCACATCATTGGGTAAAAAAGCTCTTTTAATTCGGAGTCTTCAGGCAATTGCGAAGCTACTTTATTGATCTCGGGCACCGGGCTTTCGATTAGAATCTGGTTAGCAATTACCGGTTCGTAGATCCGGTATTCATCCTGGAATTCGTCTTCATCAACCAATAAAAACTCCTTCAGGTAATCTTCCAGTTCCGGCTCAATATCTTCATCACCGCATTCATTTAAATAAAGCAGCAGATTTAACATTTCGGTGCCCCTATCCAGGGTTTGTTCTTCAATGTCCTCCCATTCCGGCGAATCCAGGTAATCTTCTTCCAGTTTGATCACATCGGCGCTAAAGAAATTGATTAGCAAGAGATCAAAGAAAATTTCCCGCATTGATTCCAGCTGCGGATAATCATCAAATACTTCATCCAGCATTTGCGATTTTGATAAAAAATCTTTTTCGGATGCGAAAACCTCATAAAAAACAGTTGTAAAAGGCGTGGCCTCAAAACTGCCGTATTTCGAAAAAGCATTTAATGCCGCTTCAATGGCTATTTTTACTTTTGGATCTGTCATGGTGGATGTTATTTAGATATTTGATTGTTATTACACGATAACAATACTTTTCCTTTTAAGTTGTGACCAATAAAAGGAGAATTATATGATTTGGACCGGTTGTTCTTTTTGCTGTACTCCCAAACTTCTTCTGTATCAAAAAGCACCAGGTTGGCTTCCTTTCCCTCTGCGATAACCGGGACATCTATACTTAAAATTTCGCGGGGATTTATCGCCATCTTTTGCACGATCAAGTCGACACCCAGCCCGGCCTGCAAGGCCAGGGGAAGTGCGGTTTGCAAACCGATCATTCCAAATTCAGCCACTTCAAACTCCACATCTTTAAACTCCACCTCATGCGGTGTGTGTTGCGATACGATGGCGTCAATCGTTCCGTCTTTTAGTCCGGCCAGTAAGGCATCCACATCGTCCTGGGTACGTAACGGCGGCTTAACCTTGTACAAGCTATCGAAACCTAGTAAAGCTTCGTCAGTGAGTACCAAATGATGTGCAGCAACGTCGCAGGTTACTTCAAGTCCCTTGCGTTTTGCTTCGCGGATAAGTTCAACAGATCTTGTGGTCGATATGGTGCTGAAATGAATCCTAGATACGGTATATTCGGCCAGGTAAAGATCACGCGCGATCATCAATTCCTCAGCCAGCGACGGGATACCCTTCATGCCCAGCAAAGTGCTTACTTCTCCTTCATTTACTTTTGCTTTTCCTGCTATGGCTGTATCTTCCGGGTACGAGAACACCAGCGCGTCAAATCCCTGGGCATATAGTAATGCGCGTTCCATCAAACCGGCATCCTGCACCGGCCGGTTGCCATCGCTGAAAGCTTTGGCGCCGCTCAGGTACATATCATACATTTCGGCCAGGTCTTTACCTTCGCGTTTTTGCGATATGGCGCCAAGTGGATATACGTCGACTAAATTCTTTTTCGAACGGTTTAAAATATACTCGATCTCCGATTTGGAATGCACAGGCGGTACGGTATTCGGCATCAAAGCGATACCTGTAAAACCACCTGCCACAGCTGCTTTTGTGCCTGTATATAGATCTTCTTTTGTTTCGAGACCCGGCTCGCCGATATTGCAATTCAAATCGAAGAAACCGGGTGAGAGATATTTTCCTTCCGCTTCAATAACTTCCGCATCGGCCTCAATATCAGCAGCTATCCGGGTAATAATTCCTTTTTCAATTAATACATCGGCAATTTTTTGATTAAATGGTGAGTTGGGATCAATTATAGTTGCGGATTTAATGAGCAAATTCATTTGCGCTTTTTTAAAAGGTGGGTTTTATGCGATTAAACCGGTTGCGAAACGCTGCGGCGATCAGTTTTAAAATACCTGATCACCAGTATTTCGAGCCCCAGGAAAATCAATGCCAAAATTATACAAAGTTTCCATAATTGCAGACCGAAATTTGTTTCTGTTAAAATGCTTTTCATCGACCCACTGCCAACTTCTAAAACAGGCTTTGCATGCGGTACTAATTTGGCCAGGTCGGCGCCGGTTAAATAACTCAGGTCCGATTCGCTCCGGTTGTCGTTAAATGCCAATACAGCTACGCTGCTATCCTGTTTCTTCAAGTCGTAAATGCCCGTTTGCTGTAATTGGTCGGCCATGTAAAGCAGGGTGCTACCCTCAATTTGTTTAGTCTCGGGGATAATGCTTTGCCCGGTTTTAACCAGTTTGAGCAATTGCTTTTCATTTGTTTGCACCGGCGGGATCTCGATCGTCTCATCCCGGCCAAGGGTGTAAAACAAGGGCTGATCGTGCCCGCTCAATAAGGCTATCCTGAACATAACAGGCACAAAAAGCGCGTGCGTGGGCAGGTTGCTAAAATCCTCGTTCAATGCCACTGCCGAAACATATACCTTGCCTTTACGGCTGGCATATTCGCCCCAAAAGGTTTGTTTGCCGGGCAGGGTCATTAAATTTTCGGCATTATTGCCGGTTGTGCTTAATTGGTAATATGCCTTAACGGACGGCAGATCGGGGTTTTGCGGGAAGTTTTCGAAAATATTTTTAAATACCTGGTTTTGCAGATCGAAGCCTGTTACTTTGGCGTCACCGGTTATTAGTTTTTCGGGATACGACGCATTGATCGATCCGAGAAACCCTTTATAGCTGGTAAGGTCGATATCTGCTGAAGGGAAGACTAGCAAAGTGCCGCCTTTATTCACATAGGTTTTAAGCTGCTGTGACAATCCTGTCGAGATGGCATGCACATCGCTTAAAACGATCAGCGGATAGGTGTTCAAAGATGCGTAATCAACATTTCCATCGGGCACTTGTTTGGCAGCAAAAAACGGGTCGGCAGCAAAAACAGCTTTTAAATAGCGGTTAGGTATTCCGCCGTCCACCAATAATACCGGCATCTGCTGTCTTACCTCGAAAGTGAAGTAAAACTGGTTATCAAACGTAACGGGGTTATCCTGTAAAGTTATTTCGGCCCGTTGCCAGCCCGCCTGTAAGCCCGAGAATGTTAGCGTATCATACTGAACGGCGCGCGGGCCAATGGTGTAACTGCCCAATGCTTTTTGGGCACCGTTAACCAATAGCCTTAACGGTATTTTTTCTGCGGACTCGCCTGCATAGTTATGCAGTCTTACTACCATTTTTTCACTTTCACCAGGGCGGTGAATAGCGCTCAATAGCGCGACCGAATCAACGGCTACATTGGGTAACGGGCTTGCCTTAAGCTGAACAAGGTTAACGCTTAAACCGGTATCTGTTTTTACCAGGTTTTCCCTGGCCATATTTTTTTGAAAATCGGATACGATATACAAAGAGCCCGGCGCCTCTTTGTGCATAGCCAGCAGGCTTTGCTGCCTATCGACGATCTCCTGCAAACTGCGGCTGCGGGGACTTATTTTAACGGTATCCACGGCGTCGTTAAATTCATCCCTGCTCAATAAACGTTGGTGCCTGCCTTCAAAGTCCTGGGTCAATAGTTGGAATCTGTCGTTAATATTATAAGCCGAGGCAATCTCTTTTGCCCGTTTTTTAGCTTCATCCAGCAAAGACCCGTCGCGGTTAAGCGTTTCCATTGAGTAGGAATTATCTACAAAAATGCTGACGTGCTTTTGTTTGCCGCTATTCGCACTATTTTCACCGGGAATATAGGGCTTGGCGAATGCCAACACCAAAAAAGTTAAGGCCAAAAGCCGGGCGGCCAGTATCAAGCGTTCTTTCAAGTTCCTCCGCGAAGATTGCTGTTCCTGTATTTCTTTTAAAAACTGCACATTGCTGAAGTACACTTTTTGATACCTGCGAAAATTGAAAAGGTGGATCAATACCGGGATGGCCAGTGTTAGTAATGCGAAAAGAAATGCGGGATATAGGAAATGCATACTGATGTGCAAATGTGCAAATTTTAGACCAGTGAACGATGATCATTTTTCGGATTTCGCCGATATTGTAAAACAAATCATCCGGCTATTTATTGTTTGATAAACACAATTAATGATCGATTGGCATATCGGATGTTCGGGATTTCACTACAGGGACTGGAAAGGACCATTTTATCCTGCCGACCTGCCGCAGCGCAAATGGTTTGATTTTTATTGCGAACACTTTCGCACCCTGGAGTTAAATGTTACATTTTATCGTTTTCCCCGGCTTCCCTTTCTGCAAAACTGGTATCAAAAAAGCCCCGCTGACTTTCGATTCGCCGTAAAGGCGCCGAGGGCTGTCACCCATTATAAAAAATTTAATGACGCAACTGATTTTATCACCAGCTTTTACGACACTATAAATAATGGTTTGCAAGAAAAATTAGGGCCGGTATTGTTTCAATTGCCGCCAGGCTATAGTTATGAGGAGGAAAGGCTGCAAAAAATAGTAAGCAGTTTAAATCCTTCGTTTAAAAACGTACTCGAATTTCGGCATGTGAGCTGGTGGCGCGACGATGTCTATAAAATACTGGCCGACCATCAAATCACCTTTTGCGGCATGAGCCATCCCTTGTTGCCGGATGACGTAATTCAAAATACCGATACGATTTATTACCGTTTTCATGGTGTGCCGACGTTGTACCGGTCGCGTTATTCAATTGAATTTCTGCAAAAGGTAGTTGATAGCATCGGTAAAAATGGTAACGTAAAAGAAGCCTGGTGTTATTTTAATAATGATTATGATGCGATAGGAGTTTTTAATGCGGAAGAGATGATATTCATTACCAATAGATAACATTCAATAACGTTATCCTACCCTTCATCACTATTATGCCTTCTGTGCTTCTTCTTTTTCTTTTTCTCGGTTTTGTGCTTTGTAGTTTTCGCAGGTTTTGATACTACTGTCTTCTGCTTTACAACCGGTTTTTCAACGCTATTTACCTTTGTAAAATCCTTGCTTAATTGGTGTACATTAAATTCATTATTCCGCATACCATATTCCAGTTCGCGTTTTTGGCCCGAGGGTTTGGCGGCTTGTCCGGTACCTGTATAGATAGGAAATTCGCGTTCCAACTTGCCGTCTTTTACGTAAAAGTTATCGCCGCCGCGGTAGCCTTGCCTTTGTTGTTGGGTTAACCTGGGGAAATCAAGTTTCTCTGCTTTGCCGTAGGTGAACTCAAAGGCGTAGATATGGGTATAATTGGTAGTGTCCTTGCCGTTAGCTTCTATCAGGATTTCGGGATTACCGTCCAGGTCCATGTCGGTATTAAAAACATCAATTATCGCGCCATCCAGATCGCCAGTGGTGGTGGTAAATTTGGCGGCGGCAGAATCGGAATGTAAAATTTCAAAAGCACCGATAGTCGACGATCCCCGGCCCCAGCTGAATACATCATAGTCCTGCCCGGGCGAAACCTCTATCATTTTATGAAAACGGAAGGGTTCGGTTAAAACAGCTTTTGGAGGGGCAATGGCCGTTGTGCCGGCAGGCTTTTCATTATTGCTGCAACCCGTAATGAATACGGCGGTTGTAAAAACTGAAAAATATAAAAACCTGTTCCTGTTCATTGCCTGGTTAATTAAACATCATATCCGGTGATATTTCGCCTTTTGGTTTTCCGGGGATGGTCATCATCACCCTTAAAAGCCCCGAATTCCCGCTGTCAAAATATTTAACCGTCACCTTATGGAAACCTTTTGACAAGGGTACTGCCCCACCCTGCTCATAAACGCCGTGTTTGCCATCATTATCAACAACCGGCTGGTTATCGATCAACAATTGCGAGCCGTTGGCCGAGGCCGTAGAAAACCCATAAACGCCGTCAAACTCAATACGCAAAAAACCGTCATATATTACCCCAAAACCTTTTATGTTTTTTTTGAATGCCGAAGTGTTAAACGTTATAGTTGTACCGGTGTCAATAACGGGAGCTCCTTTTAATTGATCAATAGCTGTAAAATCGCCGGTTAATACCTGGTATTTTGCTCCCTTGGACGTCCCGGTAAAATTAACAGCCGGAAGCGGCATTTTATTGTACATCACTTCGCGGGTAATAATGCTTTTTTTGCCTGATGGTGTTATCACAATAGTTTTTAATTCGCGGTACTGATCAGGCGGCACATTATACGCTATCGGGGTGCTGAAAGCGTTATCGGTTTCGCGCGGGTCGTAGCCGTCAATCGTATAATACACCTTAGCACCCGTCACTGACGGTTTTAAATTCACATTTAACTGCGTTCCGAAAACAATGGTATCCCGGCCGCCAATAGCGGTGGGTACCCGGTAGTCCATATTACTTTCATCCAGCTTTGCCAAGTGAGATGGCAACCGGGTATTCGCAAAATCTTTGAAATTTTTATTCGCCAGCGGGCTCCAGGCCACTTCCGAAAGTGCGAACAACCTCGGCAAGGTCATGTATTCCACTTTATTGTCGGTCGTAATATACTCTGTCCATAAATTAGCCTGTACGCCTATGATAAATTTCTGCTGATCGGGTGTTAATACCTCCGGCGTCGGGTTATAAGCGTATATCTTACTTAAAGGATCATAACCACCTATGCTTAAGGGCTCCAGGTTGGTCTTGCTTTGCTGCTGATCGATATACAAACCGCCGCTGCCGGGGGTCATCACCACATTGTGGCTTTGCTGTGCTGCTGCTATGCCGCCCTCCTCGCCTCTCCAGCTCATTACGGTAGCATTTGGCGACAGGCCGCCTTCTAATATTTCGTCCCAGCCGATAATACTACGACCTTTTGAATTGACAAATTTTTCAATCCGTTGTATAAAATAACTTTGCAGCTGATCTTCAGTTTTCAACCCAAGTTGTTTCATCAGGTTTTGGCAAAAGGCCGATTTCTTCCAAACATCCTTAGGTGCTTCGTCGCCGCCGATGTGAATGTATTTGCTGGGGAAAAGGTCCATCACTTCCGTTAATACATCTTGCAAAAAGTTAAAAGTTTTATCCGAAGGGCAATAAATATCATGAAAAACGCCCCAAGTTTCGGCAACCTTATACTGCAATGTGGTGTCACAGCTTAATTCGGGGTAAGCGGCCAGCGCAGCTTCCGAATGGCCGGGCATTTCAATTTCAGGTACGATATTGATATACCTGTCGGCAGCATATTTTACCACATCCCGGATCTGGTCCTGGGTGTAATAACCGCCATAAGAGGTGTTGTCAAACTGTTGCGGCGTCCGATCATGGTAGTTACCAATTACGGTTTGCGCCCGCTGACTGGCAATTTGGGTTAGTTTGGGATATTTTTTTATTTCGATCCGCCAGCCCTGGTCGTCGGTTAAATGCCAGTGAAAAGTATTGAGTTTGTAAGCAGCCAGAAGATCGATGTATTTTTTTACCAGTTCAACAGAGAAAAAATGCCGGCAAACATCCAGCATTAAACCGCGGTATGCAAACCTTGGATAATCCTCAATTTGTACACAAGGCAGTTTAGCAGACGCCGACCTATCAGCTGGCATTAGCTGTATCAATGTTTGGATGCCATAAAAAAGACCTGCGCCTTTACCCGCTATCAATACCTGTTTGGGGGTGATAGTTAACCTGTAACCTTCGGCCGGTAAATTTTCGGTGCCTGCCGAGGTAAGCACAATGCTGTTTGCAGTGGCACTACCGTTATTTTGCTTCAGCTGAACTGGCAGCATTGCTTTGTTTTGCAGATAATCTACTAAAAAGAGAACGGCCTTATTGTTAATACTATCCGTCAGAACACTTGTTTTTGGGTTAAAAGTGAAAACGCCCGAAGATTTTTTGAGAGAAACCGGCGCAGGGATGATGCCGAGGTTTGGATCGCTATCCTGCGCGTTTACAGTGGCGCTAAATGTCGCTGTGAATACACAGAACAATAAAAATATCTTTTTAAGCATAAAATAGGGTGTACCTGTTAAATTATAAGGTGGTGAAGTTACAGATTTTATAAAAAAACAGGCCACGACAGATGTAAAAAATCTGTTCCTAAACAAAACAAGCCGTCCCGGTAGTATCCGGACGGCTTGTTTGATTATTTTTCCTCTTTAGTAGCAGCTTCAGCGGGTTTTGCCTTTTTCAAGTCGTGCGGCCTCTTTTTACCGTACGATCCCATTGCGATCTTTCCCTTTTTAGTCTTTTTATCCCCTTTTCCCATGCTAGTATAATTTGATTAGATGAAATTTATCAATTATACGGTTTTTTCGGGTTGTAATTGTAATAAAGGTTGTAATTGTAAGGCTTGTAAGGTGAAACCCAATCAACTTATTCTAAATCAATCAACTCAATCAACCAATTACGCCGTTACCACGTGCTCTTTCGCGGCCAAATAACGCTCCGCATCAATGGCCGCCATACAACCTGTTCCGGCGGCTGTTACCGCCTGGCGGTAAATATGATCCTGGGCATCGCCGCAGCAAAATATACCTTCAATATTGGTGGTGGTTGATCCCGGCGTAGTTTTAATATATCCGGTTTCGTCCATGTGGATCCATCCCCTGAATATTTCGGTATTGGGCTGGTGGCCAATCGCCACAAAGAAACCGGTAATATCTAAAGTTTTTTCGGCGTTGGTTTTATTATTGAAAACCGTTACACCGGTTACGCTTTGCCCGTCGCCTATAATTTCTTTTGTTTCGGTGTTGTATAGCAGCTCAATATTTGGCGTATTCAAAACACGGTGCACCATCGCTTTTGATGCCCTGAACTCGTCCCTGCGTACCAGCATATACACCTTTCGGCACAATTTTGCCAGGTAGGTTGCCTCTTCGGCAGCAGTGTCGCCGGCGCCAACTATGGCCACATCCTGTCCTTTAAAAAAGAACCCGTCGCATACGGCACAAGCCGAAACGCCAAACCCGCTATATTTTTGTTCCGAATCCAGCCCCAGCCATTTGGCAGATGCACCCGTTGAGATGATGACGGTATCGGCGAGGATCGTTTTTATATCATCCACCACCACTTTATGCGGCAGGCTAGAAAAATCAACCGAACTCACATAACCATAACGGATGTCGGTACCCAGGCGTTCAGCCTGTTTGCGAAAATCTTCCATCATTTCGGGGCCCATGATGCCATGCGGATAACCGGGGTAATTCTCTACATCCGTAGTTTGCGTAAGCTGGCCGCCGGCAAGCCAGTGTACATAACCGGGTGCAGATCAGCGCGCGAAGCATAAATAGCTGCAGTATAACCTGCGGGGCCCGAGCCTATAATGAGGCATTTAACGTGTTCGTATGTTTCAGACATGTGTAATTGCAAAATGAGTTGCAAAAATAGCAAAAAAGCGGATTTTATTGGTCAGTCGTGAGTAAAGAGATAATCGATGATTTTATATCTTAAAATATAGTCGACACTTGGCT
>Ga0206909_1136_pt1 | contig 13661 bp, 12 predicted proteins | sample Alteio_BWOrgHeat_76_FD_152943 | JGI IMG/M metagenome (GOLD analysis project Ga0206909, IMG submission 152943) | Enriched cells from forest soil in Barre Woods Harvard Forest LTER site, Petersham, Massachusetts, United States -... | ecosystem: Environmental > Terrestrial > Soil > Temperate forest >...
TCGAACAAACCAAAAACCATGTAACCCGCCTGGAAAGTGCATTTGAATCGATCGGTGAAAAGGCAAAACCGGTTAAGTGTTTAGCAATGGAAGGTTTGCTTAAAGAGGCCGACGAGCTCTTATCTGACACCGACAAAGGCACCGAAGTGCGCGATGTGGCCATAATTTCTGCCGCGCAGAAAGTGGAACACTACGAGATCGCATCGTATGGTACTTTGAAAACCCTGGCCACTACACTTGGCTATTCCGATGCTGCAAACCTGTTTGCGGAAACATTGGAAGAGGAAAAAACAGCAGATTCACTTTTGACCGAAGTTGCTGAAAATTATGTAAACGAGGCCGCATTGGCCGAATAACAACAACAACAACACACACACCTATGGAAACATCAGAAAAAACGATCGGGGTATTGAACGACCTGATAAAGATCAACAACGACCGCGTGGCTGGTTTTGAAAAAGCCGGCGAGGACCTGGAAGATAAAGATAGCGGTTTACGGTCTGTTTTTAGCAAACTAGCCAGCGACAGCCGTGGCTACTCGGCAGAACTATCCGGTTTGGCGCGCCAATACGGCGCTGATGCCGATGAAGGAACCAGCGTGTCCGGCTCGTTACACCGGGCATGGCTTGATATAAAATCAACCTTCACCGGCGGCGACCTGGAAAGTATCCTTAATGAATGCCATCGTGGCGAGGATGCTATTAAAGATGCATACCAATCGGCGTTGGAATACAATAATGAGTTACCTTTTGAAGTAACGCAGCTTATCAGCCGGCAGCAGCAAGGGATCATCGAGGGCCACAACCTGATCAAATCATTACGCGATCAAAGTGAAGCTGTGGACAGCAGTGACGAAAATAATTCGGTTGAACACAACGAAACTACTTACACCGACACCCTGCAAAGCGACGAGTGGCAAAATAAAGAAAGTGATTATAAGCCGTTTGCTTCGAATGAAAGATCCGAAATAGAAAATAATCAGCAGGATGATCTTGACGAGAATGAGTTGGCCCTGGCCAACGAGGTGCCAGTAACTGGAGGTACTAATGGTGAATTTAACACGCCTCGTAATAACAACAGCAGCCCGGTAGACGTCGGTGAATACCGAAACCAGGATCCTGTTGAAGGGCAGCAACGCAGGGTTATTTCGCAAGACTCAAAATTGCAGGAGTTTTTTGTAAACGAACTGAAGGACCTGCTATGGGCCGAAAGGAAATTGGTGGATACCTTGCCTAAAATGAAGGAAGCCGCCACAGTTGCGCCAGGCCTTTGGTAGCCACCTTGAACAAACCGAAGAACATGTGGAAAGGCTGGAGCAAATATTCGGTACGCTAGGCCTCGACCCTGATACAACCAAATGCGAAGCCATGGATGGTTTGGTGGACGAAGGCGAAGAGATTATCGATGATACCGACGAAGGGACTGCACAACGCGATGTTGGCCTCATCTTCGCCGGGCAAAAAGTAGAGCATTATGAAATAGCTTCATACGGTGGAATGGTGAGCCTGGCAAAAACACTGGGATATGACGACGCTGCAGTGCTGCTGGCGATGACGCTGAGTGAAGAAAAGGCGGCAGATGCTTTACTAACCGAGATAGCCGAAAATAATGTGAACTACCAGGCGGCAACCGAGTTGCGCTAAAATAAATTTTAACTTAAAAAAAACTAACATGTTTCATCACGTAAAGGAATTACAATTCAACGCCAGGGTTTCGCGCCCTGACCCGCGTTTTGCCAATTTATTATTGGAGCAATTCGGCGGCGAGAACGGCGAATTGGCTGCAGCAATGCAATATTTTACACAGGCTTTCGGTGCAAAGCAGCCGCATCCTGACAAATACGATATGCTGATGGATATAGCCACCGAAGAGTTCAGTCACCTGGAGATCGTTGGGGCCACCATCCAGATGTTGTTGAAGGGCGTTAACGGCGAGCTGAAAAATGCAGCCGATAGCTCCGAGATCATGCAGGTGATGGAAGGCAAGGCTGCCAAGGAAAACATCATTCACCAGGCGCTTACGGCCAACCCGCAGTTTTGCATCATTACCGGTGGGGGGGTAACTCCACGCAACAGCCAGGGTATTCCCTGGTGCGCATCTTATGTCAATTCCAACGGCGACCTGACTGTGGACCTGCGCACCAACCTTGCTTCTGAATCAAGGGCGAAACTGGTTTACGAGCATTTAATGAAGTTTACCGACGATCCGTATATCCACGAGACGCTTTCGTTTTTAATGACACGCGAGGTTACGCATTATAAAATGTTTGAAGCCGCACTGGAAAGCATCCAGCCAAACTTTCCGCCGGGTGTTTTGGCAGCCGACCCCAGGTATGTTCAAAAAGTATTTAACATGTCTGCAGGTACCGTCCGCGGGCCGTGGAACGAGGGCGAAATACCGGGCATGGGCAAGAAATGGGAATACATTGAAGAACCCATCGCCTATGTAAGCGAAACCAACGGCTTATCGAAACAGGAAAAAGAAATGGAAAAACCGTTGGCCGATGCCGAAAAGCTGAACAAAAAGATGAGTGAAGTGAAAAGTGAAGAGGTAAAAAGTACCGAGCCCAAAGGCGTTGCCCAATGGAGCGACTATGAAGCTGTAGTATAAATGCCTGGGAAACGGCGGGGATTATTAGTAAACCCCGCCGTTTTTATTTCGTAGTGATTGAAAGATCATACTTCATCCGCTAAATTGATCCAGGCCGGTGCGTGGTCGCTGCTATGTTGCCAGCCGCGAACTTCTTTATTTACGCCGGCACTTTCAAGTCGTTTTAAAAGAGCGTCGTTCAGTAAGAAATGGTCCAGCCGCAGGCCGGCGTTGCGCCCATAAGCATTGCGCAAATAATCCCAAAAAGTATAGATCCGCTCGTCCGGATATAAATAACGGATGGCATCTGTCCAGCCGGAGTCAACTAATTGTTTAAAAGCGTTTCGGCTTTCGGGGCGGAATAACGCGTTTTCGCGATATTTCTCGGGTTTATAGGTGTCCAGGTCGGTTGGCATCACGTTATAGTCTCCTATTAACGCTACAGGCAAATCAAAGCTTTGTAGTTGCCTGGCATGTGTTGCCAACCTTTTCATCCAGGCCAACTTATAATCAAACTTAGGGCCGGGGTAGGGGTTGCCATTCGGAAGGTACAGGCATCCGATCACTACCCCATTTACAAAGGCTTCGATGTAACGGCTATGTGTATCTTCCGCATCATCATCCAAACCGCGCCGGGTTTCCTGGATCTCTCCGTACCTCGATAGTATCGCTACACCATTCCAGCTTTTTTGCCCGAGCCAGATGGCATGATAACCGATATCGAGTAATGCCTGTTTTGGGAAAAGTCCGTCAGTACATTTTAACTCTTGTAAACACACCACATCGGGCTTGCTTTCGGATAGCCAGCGTACCAGGTTGGCCAGGCGGCCATTGATGCCGTTGATGTTATAGGTAGCCATTTTCATATATACATTAACACATTTTTATATACCAAGTTTACAACACCGCCAAAACTCCACAATAAAGCCCGGGCTGTTGTACAAACCGGGCTCATCGTCACCCCCACGTTCCCTCTTAGTTTTTTATCCGGCGTGTTTATATAACGGTGGTATCTCTCCGCAAAAAGCCCAGGATCAAGGCGATAACCGCTATCACTAGTAAAATGTGTATTAAGCCGCCTGCTGCGTAGGCAAATGTTCCGATAGCCCATCCTATGATCAGGATAACTGCTAAAATGTACAAAATTGATCTCATGATGTCGTTTTTTATGGTGAGTAAATGATTTGCTTTATCAATTACAAATCCGGTACCATAACTATTTTCGCTGTAATTTGAGGACTGCAGAGGCCCCATACTGTCCATATATTAAATATTTAGCGTACAATAAAGGACAGTCCCCATTTTGCTAAACAAAAACGTGCGCCGGTAGTTGTACTGTGAAATAATTTGCAAAAAAAGTTTACCTTTTACTCAAAAATATTGAAAACAACCAGACATATAGCGATACTGGGCGGCGGGCCGAGCGGATTGTTCATGTTTAAGCGACTGGTAGATGCCGGGCGCACCGACATCAGCATTACTATATTTGAACGCAAAAAACGCCTGGGCGCCGGGATGCCCTATAGCGCTGATGGGGCCAACGACGAACACATTACCAACGTATCCGGCAACGAGATCCCTTTATTGGTTACGCCGCTGGCCAACTGGATAAAAACGGCGCCAAAGGATACCCTTAACAAATTCCATATCGTCCCCGACCGTTTTAATGAATATAAAGTGCTGCCCCGGCTGTTATTTGGTCAGTATCTCAGCGCACAGTTTGATGAACTGCAAAAACAAGCTAAAGATAAAGGCATCCCATTTGAAGTGCATTACAACAGCACCGTTACTGATATTATTGACTACCCCACACAGGGATTGGTTTATGTTGAAATAGACGGCGGGCAAAAATTCGGGTTCGATCAGGTGATCATTTGCACCGGTCATAATTGGCCAATAAAACATGAAGGCGTTGTGCCAAATTATTTTGACTCGCCTTACCCACCTGTAAAACTGGCTTTAAAGCTTGATCACCCGGTGGCCATAAAAGGATCATCATTAACAGCCGTTGATGCTATCCGTACCCTGGCCCGCCATAATGGGACATTTGACAAAGATAAGCATGGCGTGGTTTTTTATACATTGGATAAGGAAAGCCCGAATTTTAAAATGGTGCTGCATACCCGCCACGGCATGCTGCCCGCAGTAAGGTTCCACCTGGAAGATTCACATTTGTCGAATGATTCCCTGTTAACGAAGGAAGAACTCGCGGCGCACATCGCTGCTAACAATGGCTTTTTATCGCTGGATTATGTGTTCGAAAGGGATTTTAAATTGCCGATAAAAGAAAAGGAACCCGCGTTTTATCAAAAGATAAAGGACATGCGCCTGGAGGAATTTGTTGACGCCATGATGGACCTGCGCGAACGGCTTGACCCTTTCCAATTGCTACAGGCCGAATATACCGAAGCCGAAAAATCGATAAAACGGCGCGAATCCGTTTACTGGAAGGAGATGCTTGGCGTACTGAGTTTTGCTTTGAATTACCCGGCCAAGCACCTGTCGGCCGAGGATATGCTGCGCTTGCAACTGACACTTGCACCGCTGATCAGCATTGTTATCGCTTACATCCCGCAAAGTTCGAGCGAGGAGTTACTGGCGCTGCACCATGCCGGGGTATTGGAACTGATAGGCGTGGGTAAGGATAGCAGGGTGGAGGCAGACAGCAAAAGCGGCGCAACCTACCATTTTACAGATGAAGGCGGGCAGGCACAAGCCGTATACTTTAAAACCTACGTTGATTGCGTTGGTCAGCCGCACCTGAGTTTTGAAGAGTTTCCGTTTAAAAGCATGGTTGATAAAAAAACCGTCAGTCCCGCAAAGCTTAAATTTGCATCGGCAGCGGAAGGGATGAAAGCAATTGCAGACGGACAAGATGTATCACGCGATGCAGGCGGCGACTATTATTTAAAAGTATCGGGCATTACCATAAATGATAATTTCCAGGTGGTGGATGAATACGGCGCGTTTAACGAACGGATCTATATGATGGCGGTGCCGTATATTGGGGGGTATAATCCCGATTACTCCGGCCTGGATTTTAGTGAAGAGGCATCAGCAACCATTGTTAAAACTTTATTGCCAAGCCATGAACCCGCCGCCGTTAACTGAACTGAAATTATACATGATATTGTTAGGTTCGAAAGCGCCAGGCCGTATCGTGGAGCAACACGATTTTTTTTTCGGGATCGGTACCTGTTTAAGGGACCTGGTGCCGCAGATCCGGGCGTTTTGGCCCGAGGCCGGTACCAGTATCCACCTGGACGGCTGGCGCGAAGTAAACGTGGTTGACGGCTACCGGGTTAAAGTATTGCCTAGGCAAGATCAGCCGGCGTCCCTAAAGCGGCTTTTCTTTATTAACCTGGGCGGCTACCGGGCCAATATGCTGGAAGAACAGCACTATACCGTATTATCTGTTCACGAGGACCGCGCCCAGGCGGCGCAGGAAGCTAAGAAAACCGCGTTTTATAAAACCAATTCGTTGAAAGGCGCCGGATCGCATATCGACGAGAAATACGGCATTGATGTGGATGACATTTATCGTATTGAGGACATTCTGTCGCCGCATCAAAAAGAACTGTATCACATAGAGATAACTGCTGAGGAGGGTTTGAATGAAGATGAGATCCATTTAGGTTACTTAAAACTCGACAAGATTAGATGACACCGGCAGAACAATTGGCAAAATGGGTAGCGGGCAAGTACCAGGGGCAATTGATAAAAAAGACCTCGACTCAGTATTACACACACCTGATTGCAGTAGCCGAAATGGCCGACCCGGTTGCCTTATGGGGCTACGAGATAGGCCTTTGCCACGATTTGTTAGAGGACACAAACACGACTGCCGAAAATTTAAAGGCAGCGCTGTTGAAATTTGGATACGACCTGGACGAGGCCACTTATATCACCGCCAGGGTAGTTGAACTTACCGATGTATTTACCCGGGCAGCCTATCCGGGCTTAGCTAAGGCCTCGCGTAAAAAGATGGAAGCAGAACGGCTGTGTAACATCAGCGCCGGCGCCCAAACGGTTAAATATTGCGACCTGGTTGACAACATTAAATGGGTATTGCAATACGATAAAAAACACGCGGTTGAATACCTGAAAAAGAAAGGCCTGCTGGCATTGGCCATGACGGCCGGTGATGAAGGAACCCGCCTGAAATTGCTGGAATTGATCAATGCTGAGTTGCTGGTATTGAATAGATAGACCGTATCCCGGAAGTCGGCATGTATAACTACAACATCAGCGTGTGGAGGCCATTCGGACTGGTGAACTTTCCGCAGGGCAAGGCACTGGCGATGGTCGGGAGGCAGCAGCCGTACCGGCACGACCCATTCAGGTGGTGGAAGTTATACCCACCGGGATAGACCTTGCCAAATTGTTTATCTGCCAAAAAATCGTTATATTTGAGTCTATCCCAAATTCTTCGGCAGGCTCGGCATGACATTATCGGGCAGTGCGAATTTCACTAAAAAAATATTTGCGCGATTTTTCTCCTTTTTTGCTGCCGTTATTTGACACGTAATTTGTATTTATTTGACTATTAGTTGTTTAGTAAATAAATTATCAATTTTTACCTGCTATGCTAAACGCGTTTAGCCTTCAAAAACGGCCAAAAAAGTGGTATGCTAAACGCGTTTAGCCTTCGGAACGGGCTAAAAATGTGGTATGCTAAACGTGTTTAGCATTCGGAAACGGCCAAAAATGTGGTATGCTAAACGCGTTTAGCCTTCGGGTTTTGCCGCCTACCGAGGCGGAATGATTCGCGTCGGACAAAGGCTCCGGGTGCCTATGCCCCGACGACAGATAGCAGCAATTTAATACCTTTCCCCTTCAAAGAATTAAAAATTTAATCCTAATTTTAAACCATGGATCAGGAACTATTTGAATCAGTTGATAAATACATCAGCGACCTTTTTGGTTATGAAGACGAAGTGTTAAAAGGTACGATAAAATCGATGGAGGAGGCCAATATCCCAGCCATCAGCGTATCGGCTAACCAGGGCAAATTATTGCAACTGTTAGCCCGTATGAACGGTGCAAAAAGGATATTGGAGATAGGTACCCTGGGTGGTTACAGCACGATATGGCTGGGCCGCGCGCTGCCCTACGACGGCTATTTGCTGACGCTGGAGTTGGAGCAGGCACATGCTGACGTGGCGTTGCAGAATATAATTAAAGCTGGATTGGATGGCATTGTGGAAATAAGAGTGGGCCCGGCGCTGGATGTTTTGCCGGAGATTGCTGCCAATGGCGAAGGTCCGTTTGATATGATATTCATCGACGCGGATAAACAACCCTACGCCGAATATTTTGAATGGGCGCTAAAACTATCCAAACCCGGCACCGTAATTATTGCCGACAATGTAATACGCGAAGGAAAGGTACTGGATGATAGCTGCTCCGACGATCGGGTGATCGGCGTAAAAAGATTTAATGAAGCGTTGGCAAAAAATACCCGTGTATCGGCAACTATTTTTCAGACCATTGGCACCAAGGAACATGATGGCATGGCGATAGCGGTGGTGAATTAAGTCAAAAGTTTTTAGCCGCAAGTCATAAGTCAAATTTCCCCCAGTGTTCCTTACTTAGAACTTAAGACTTTCGACTTAAGACTCCGCTTCAACGTCCCGTTCAAAAAGATTTTTCTGTCGTTCAATGATCTGGGCCAGGGTGGCATCTTTCAGCATCCTTACGGTTTCGCGGCGCACGTCCGAAAATATGTCCCTTATACCGCAATGGACCTCGTCCTTGCATTCCTGGCATTTTTGGTAGTATTTGTGGGTAACGCAGGGCAATAAGGCAATCGGGCCGTCAAATATCCGCATCACTTCGGCCATGTTGATCTCCTCGGGCGTTAGTGAAAGATAGTAACCGCCGTCTTTTCCCTTTTTGCTGTTTACCATGCCGGCATTGCGCAGCACCAATAAAATTGACTCAAGAAATTTCCTCGAAATATTTTCATTTTCGGAAATAGTTCTGATCTGAACAGGCTCTGTCTGGGGTTGTTGAGCTAAATAGACCAGAGCATTTATCGCGTATTTGGCTTTTTTGGAAAGCATATGTGCAAAATTGCGTTTTTTTATTGAATATAAAAAATTAATCGATCATTCCGATAGGCAATCAGTTTTGCAGTTGATAAACCAATGCCTCATAGGGCTTCAGTTTAACCGCATTTCCGTTGGATACTACGGGCGCATCGGCATAATTACCCAAAAGCAATGTCGATCCTTTTAAGTTAACCCCTGGGTTTGTTTGCGCACCCGTTGCAGAAAAATTGAGGAGGACCAATATTTTTTTGCCCCCTGCTTCGCGGGTATAGGCATAAACTTGCGGGTTGTTTTTATCCAGCAGGGTGTATTTTCCGTACACCAGCACTGTATTTTTTTTTCGGAGGGCAACAGCTTTTCTAAAGTAATTTAAACACGAGTTTGGATCCATTTCTTCGGCCGCGACATTGATGGTTTTGTAATTAGGATTAATCTTAATCCATGGTGTGCCAGTGGTAAAGCCAGCATTTTGGGATGCATCCCACTGGATAGGGGTACGGCCGTTATCTCGTGAGGAGTAGGCAATGTCCGCCATGAATTTATGCATGTCGGCGCCATTATTCAACTGGTGCTGGTATTCGTTCAGGGTCGACATATCGCGGTAATCCTCAATTTTATCAAAGCGGATATTTGTCATACCTAACTCGTCGCCGTTATAATAATAAGGCGTGCCCCGCATGGTCAGCAAAAAAGTGCTCAGCATTTTTGATGACACCTCGCGAAATTGCGGGCTGTCATTGCCAAAACGGCTAACCAGCCTGGCCTGGTCGTGGTTGGCCAGGAAGATGGATAACCAGCCTTTATCCGCAAACACGCTATCCCAGCGGCTGAATACTTCTTTAAAATGCAGCAAACTGTATCCTTTAGGATCTTTGGCAATATCAACGCCTTCAAAAGCATAAGCCATATTTAACTCGTGACGGTCGGCATCAACCAAATCGTGAGCGTTGTTGAACGAATTTCCTGCGCCTTCAGCAACGCTCATTACATCATATTTGCTCAGCACTTCGCGGTTCATTTCCTGCAGGTAATCGTGCAGGTGCGGCCCCATGGCATAGTATAACGAAAAGTTTTTCTCGTAGCCCTCCGGAAATTTCGGGAAAGTAGTATCCTTAGCCGCGAACTGGAAAGCATCCAGCCGGAAACCGTCGATGCCTTTATCGCACCAATACTTCATCATGTCATAAATTTCCTGCCGCAGTTTTGGGTTTTCCCAGTTCAGATCAGGTTGCTTGCGCGAAAAGTAATGCAGGTAATAGGCATTGGTTAACGAGTCATAACGCCAGGCATCATGGTTAACATCAAACAAACTGTACCGTGGATTGGGTTTGCCCAGTTCGGCATTCCACCAGTGGTAATAATCGCGGTAGGGGCTGGTGCGCGAGCTGCGGCTTTGCATAAACCATTCGTGTTCATCGCTGCTGTGGTTTACTACCAGGTCCATCACCAGCTTAATGCCGCGCTGGTGCATGCCTTTTAGCAAGGTGTTAAAGTCGTCCATGGTGCCGAATTCTTTCATAATGTTGCGGTAGTCGCTCACATCATAGCCGTTGTCGTCATTTGGTGAACTGTAGATCGGGTTCAGCCAGATCACATCTACCCCTAGGCTTTTAATATAGTCCAGTTTTGAAATAATGCCCTTCAGGTCGCCAACCCCATCACCGTCGGCATCTTTAAAGCTGCGGGGGTAGATTTGGTAAACTACGGCCTCTTTCCACCATTTTTTTTCGGTAGCTTCCTGTGCGGAGTTTTTTTTAGGGAAAGCTAGCAGGGTTAGAGCAAATATTACGAGTAGAAACTTTTTCATTTTATTATCTTTATGGACTTATTTTTTTTAACCAATTAACCTCGTAAATATTTAACAAACGTTTGCAGCGTAAATTTATATTACGTTTACGGCACTGGATTTATCCAACGCAGGTTTTTCGCTAAAACGGGTACCGAAGGTTTATAAATATGACAAAGCAAATATGTCAAAGTAATTGAACAAATACGGCATGCCGCTAATAAATAATAAATAAGCTACAAATAAATGAAATTCAAAATATTCGGTTTATCGCTTTTAATAAGTCATTCATTTTGCCGCCCGGCTATGTGCCAATCGCCCCGGGCAAACCCCTACCAGGAACCTTTCAGACCGCAACTACATTTTTCGCCTAAGGCGCATTGGATGAATGACCCTAACGGCATGGTTTATTTTAACCATACCTATCATTTGTTTTTTCAATATTATCCTGGTGCTACGGTTTGGGGCCCGATGCATTGGGGGCATGCTATTAGTAAAGACCTAATACACTGGAAAGAATTGCCAATTGCCTTATATCCGGATAGCCTTGGCTATATTTTTTCTGGAAGCGCCGTGGTCGATTCAAACAACACATCCGGTTTCGGTAAAAATGGTAAAATTCCGCTGGTGGCGATATTTACCCATCACGATCCGAAAGGGGAGAAGGCCGGCGCCAATAATTTTCAAAACGAAAGCCTGGCGTATAGCCTGGATGGCGGCTATACCTGGACAAAATACAGCGGTAATCCGGTTGTTAAAAATCCCGGTATTACAGATTTTCGTGATCCCAAAGTATCGTGGTACGCAAAAGGCAAAAAATGGATGATGACACTTGCAACTAAAGATCGTATTACTTTTTATTCTTCGCCGGACTTAACGAACTGGACGAAAGAAAGCGAATTTGGTAAAGAACTTGGCGCCCATGGCGGCGTTTGGGAATGCCCGGACCTTTTTCAGTTAAAGCTAAACGGGAAATCGTATTGGGTTTTAATCGTAAACATTAACCCCGGCGGGCCAAACAACGGTTCGGCAACACAGTATTTTATTGGTCATTTTGATGGTCATCAATTTACACCCATAGATAATACCACCAAATGGCTGGATTACGGCCCAGATGAATACGCCGGCGTGACGTGGAACAATACCAGTAACCGCACAGTATTTTTAGGCTGGATGAGCAACTGGCTGTATGCAACCCTGGTGCCTACAGAAAAATGGCGCAGCGCGATGACAGTACCCAGGGAATTGAAATTAATTGAACATAATGGCAGTATCTTAATTGCATCATCTCCTGTGCGCGAACTTGAAGCATTAGGAGGTAAAACCTATACCGTTACTAACCCCGGCGCAAAAAACACTTCCACAATTACACCATTGGCCGATCAATATGTGATACACCTGCAAACCAAAGCAACAACGGGCTTTACGGTAGAATTGGCAAATACCAATAATGAAAAACTAACGCTTGGATACGATAAAATGCACAACCAATATTTTATCGACAGAACACATGCTGGCATTTCCGATTTCAATAAGCAATTCGCCGGCCACTTTACAGCACCGCGATTATCAAACAGCAAATCCATTAAACTTACTTTAATAGTCGACAAGGCATCAGTTGAGTTATTTGCTGATGGTGGGGCGTCGGTAATGACCTGTATATTTTTTCCGCAGAAACAGTTAAATGAAATAGCCGTCCAAACAGCATCAGCGGGGCAGATCAGCACATTATCCTGCTCAGCGTTAACATCCATCTGGTGAGGGGTATGTCAATAAAACGATCAACACGCTAAATTTACGGTATATCATCTGTCGGGGCTCGTCAAAATTATATCGATATTTTTTGCAAATGCTATTTTTGTAATTACTTGATTTAAAGTAATTTGATTTTGGTAAGCGCACTTTTTAGTTAAATTTTTATTATATAACAAGATGCAGGGCACTTGATACTATTATTCGTATTTCATAATGCGCTTATATTTATCATCGACCAAGGTTTATAAGCCATCTTGTTATGATAAGAAAATTACTTTTAACGCTATCGTTGATAATTGCATTTATGGTGTCCGTGGCTCAAAACCGGACACCGAGGCAGTTGTTCCCGGGTTTGTTTGAATCCGTGCAATTATCCGACATATTTCCAGATAATAAAACGTTTGTAGATGCCACGCCGAAGCGCGATCCCGCGTTGATCATGAATGATTATCTGGCGCAAAAAAATAAACCCGGGTTTGATCTGAAACAATTTGTGCTGGCGAATTTTGACGTACCCGGAGGGCCTAAAACTATTTTTAAAAGCGATATCAACACGGGTATCCGCAAGCATATCGATACTTTATGGCAGGTGCTTTACCGCCGCCACGATACAGTTTCAAAATACTCATCGTTGTTGCCGATGCCCAATGACTTTATCATCCCGGGCGGCCGTTTTCGCGAAACTTATTACTGGGATTCGTACTTCACCATGCTTGGTCTGCACGAGAGTCATCAAACAAAGATCATCCAAAACATGATCGGCAATTTTGCTTACATGATTGATAAATACGGTTTTATACCTAATGGAACGCGGACCTATTATCTTACGCGGTCGCAGCCGCCATTTTTTTCGATGATGCTGGATGTGTTGGCTAAAGACGAAGGCAAACAGGTGCTGGTTAAATATCAGCCTGAACTTTTAAAAGAATATGCATTTTGGATGAAGGGTGCGGCAACATTGAAGCCCGGCCAGGCTTACCGTAATTCAGTACGCATGCCAGGCGGCGAAATAATGAACCGCTATTGGGACGAATCGGACAAACCGAGGGAAGAATCATATAAAAAGGATGTTACTGCGGCAAAGCTAACCAAACAGGATACCGGCACTTTTTATCGGAATATCCGCGCCGCCGCCGAATCGGGCTGGGATTTTAGTACACGCTGGATGGATACTACCGGTAAGTTGGAAACCATTAAAACTACTTTTATCATCCCGGTTGATTTGAATTGCCTGATGTACCATCTTGAGCTATCAATAGCTTCATCGTACCAAACGCAGGGCGACCTTCACGATTATAACACTTACCTGGCCAAAGCAATGACGCGAAAAAAAGCGATCCTTAAATATTCGTGGAGTGAAAAGAACGGCTGGTTTATGGATTATAACTGGAAAGATAAACATACCACACCCGTTGAAACACTTGCCGGTGTTTTTCCCCTTGAGTTTAATGTTGCGGATGAAAAGCAGGCCGCAAAAG
>Ga0206909_1140_pt1 | contig 13437 bp, 7 predicted proteins | sample Alteio_BWOrgHeat_76_FD_152943 | JGI IMG/M metagenome (GOLD analysis project Ga0206909, IMG submission 152943) | Enriched cells from forest soil in Barre Woods Harvard Forest LTER site, Petersham, Massachusetts, United States -... | ecosystem: Environmental > Terrestrial > Soil > Temperate forest > O...
AAGGAAGCGGTACTACCACGGTAACCATCACCGTAAATTCGCTTGCGCCAAATATTGTTTATACGCCCGGTACAGTTACTTATTCTGTTGGGGCTACCATTACGCCTGCGACGCCAACCAACACCGGCGGTGCATCAACAAACTGGACCATTGCCGGCGGAACATTACCAACCGGTTTAAGCTTTAGTACAACAACCGGAGTAATTTCGGGTGCGCCGACAGTAGTTTTCCCTACCACTACGTTTACCATTACAGCTACCAACACCGCCGGCAGCAGCAGTACGAATTTAATTATTACAGTTAGCCCCGCGGCCCCGGTTATTAGTTATACACCATCAACCGATGTATTAACGATAGGCTCTACCATGACGACTTTAACGCCCACAAATACAGGTGGCGCAGTTGTGGGCTATGCATACTCATCAACCGGCACTGCCTTAACCGGCGCCACCTTGAGTGGCCCAAGCCTGATGACCATTGATGCCTCCGGCAACATCTTCGTAGCCAACTATAACAACAAAACTATAAGTGAATGGAACTCAAGCCATACCTTTATCACTAATACCTATGATGCGTCAGCACTTTTCTCGCATCCTGAAGGGATAGTTTTTGATTCATCTGGCAATAGCTATGTAGAAGATACCGGTACAGGCTGCGTTTATAAATTTAATTCGTCCGGTGTTTACCAAAGCACCATTATAACAGGCTTGAGCCACCCGCTGGGAATCAGTATTGATGCATCAAATAACCTTTATATCGCCACCTACGTTTATACATCGCCTTACACCAGTTCGGTAACAAAATATTCAACTTCGGGCTCCCTGTTGCAAACGCTTTCAAACACGCAGATGAACGAATCTGACGGTGTGGCTGTCGATCAGGCTTCGGGCATTATTTACGTATTAAACCGCGGTAATAACCTTACCGGATCCAACCAGGGTTATGTAACCTATTATAACGCGGCCGGCACTTATCTCGGTACATTCAGCAGCGGTTATAACGATCCACTAGCGATATCAGTTGACCCTTCGGGAAACGTGTTCGTTGCGGATTCGCACAATAACCAGGTAAAAATTTATAGTAATACCGGCGTGTTGTTGAATACCTTAAGTGGCTTTACCGATGTGGAAGGCTTCACTGCTGATGCACAGGGTAACCTTTATGTAGCCGATTTTACAAACAATACGGTTAAAGAATATTTATCACTTGGTGGTTATCACATTAGTGCGCCGCTGCCCCCGGGATTAAGTTTTAGTACAACAACCGGCCAGATAAGCGGCACGCCAACTTCCGTATTCCCTACTACTACTTATACCATTACTGCATACAATATTACAGGCAGCGGCTCAACTACCGAAACACTGTCGTGCGTAACCGCATACGATTGGATAGGGGTTACCAGCACCGACTGGAATACTGCTTCGAACTGGATCAGCGGCGTGGTGCCAACAAGTACAAACACTGCAGTTATTGGTGTTAACCGAACATTTAACTATTTCCCGAACGTACTTACCGCCTCGGGTACTGTTAACGTGGGCGCAATTTCCTTCGGCAACGTGGGCAGCCAGGCACCAGGAGTTGTAGTAAATACCGGTGCAACGTTAAATGTTTTGGGGCCGATTACTTACCAGAGCGACGCCAGCGCAGGTTTGGGTTATACTTGTTTACTTTCGGGCGCAGGTACATTAACTGCAGATAGCGTATTGGTTATTGCTAATACCGCATTAGGAAGCACTTATAATGCCACAATGGCCTCTTCGGTTGCTAGTTTTAATATTTCGGGCAACATTTCATTAACCTCTTCGGATAATGGCACCGTTGCGTATAACCCTGCATTTAATGTAACGGGCGGCACAACCCAGTTAACCGGGATACTTGAAACTTCAAATACATCATTAGGCACATCAACCCTTGGTATAACGCCTTCAACAACCGGCACATTACAATTTATTAGCGCCACCGCGTTATCGGGTTTATCATCAACCGGAACCAACGTAATTTCTTTTGCCAATGCTGGGGCTACGCTTGAATATGCTGGCGCAGCACAAACTGTATACACCAGTAAAAGTATTACCGGCTTATCAACCGGGGTATCCTACCAAAATATAACATTTTCGGGTACAGGCATTAAAACAGCTTCAGCAGGTAACTTAAATATAGCCGGGGATTTTACCAATAATATGGCAAATGACCCCGCCGATTTGGTAAGCCTTGGCAGTACCACCGTAAACTTTACCGGAACAACCGAAAGCATAGCAGGCGGTGGCGGTACAGGTACAGGCTTTAATAAAGTTACTTTTAGCGGTGCGGGCACCAAAACTATTACCAGCGGCACGTGCTACGTATCCAACATTGGTGTTTTAAGTATGCTTGGCACTAACCCGTTAACCATATTAAATGCGAACGGATCATTAACTTTAAGGTCGAGCGCGGCATCATCAGCATCAGTTGCAGCGATGTTAAGCGGCCCAAGTATTACCGGTAATGTTACTGTACAGCGTTATATCGACGGTGGAACAGGCTACCGCGGCTACCGCCTGGCTGGTTCACCAGTTACTGTTCCTACAACCAATTTTTGCAGCATTAATTATTTACAAAACAGCATGTACCTTACCGGCAGCGCCGGTGGTGGCTTTGATAAAACAGGCAACCCAACTATCTATTTATTCCGTGAGGATCAGGCGCCAAGTAATACCACTTTTACCAGCGGTAACTTCTCGGGGATAAGCGCTATAAATAATTCCACAGCGTACTCTTATTCGGTATCAGGCGCGGGTTCAAGCGGCACTTATAGTATTCCGGCCGGCGATGGCTATATGTTCTTTTTCAGGGGAAACAGGGCTGCTGCGACTATGGCCACAGAAACCCAGGCATCATATACATCGCCTGTTGCAGCTACCGCCAGCACAACCGGCACCTTAAACCAGGGCCAGGTAATTGCAAGCAACTGGTATGCACCAGGCACCGGGTACTTAGGTTACTCGGGTATTGGTCCCGGTACAAATTCCGCCGTCCGCGGATTTAACCTGGTGGGTAACCCTTATGCCAGCTCTATCGACTGGGAATCATACAACACAACTTCGTCGACTACCGGCATCTATGCAAGTAATGTGAGTATAAGTGTATACGAACTTAATCCACAAACCAACAACTACGACGTTTACCAAAAAGGTGGCATTTATACCAACCATGCTACCAGGACAATTGTAAGCGGCCAAGGCTTTTTTGTACTGGCATCAGGTCCAAATCCACAATTGATATTTAACGAATCGGCAAAAACAACTTCACAAAATAGCGGTCTGAATTTATTTATGTCGACTGGTCCAACGCTGGTTAAATTAAACAGCAGCGGCATGGATCAACACCTGCGTTTGCAAATGGCAAAAGATTCCATCAATACCGATGATGTTTATATCGGTTTCGACGCAAATGCATCTGCCCAATTTACCGCTGATTACGACGCTCAATACAGACCGGGCAATGGCCAGGTGAGCCTGGGCAGCTACTCTGCCGATAGTGTTATGCTGGCTATAAACAAAATGCCTTTGCCAAAGCTGCAACAGAAAGTTATCCCATTATTTGTAACTGCAAAAGCATATGGTACTTATACTCTGAGTATGACTGAAATTGCTGCTGTCCCACAGGTATATGATATCTGGCTGATGGACAAATTCAATAAAGATTCGTTAGATATGCGCCATAACCCAACTTATACCTTTGATATCACTACTGATACCAATAGCTACGGCGGCCATCGATTCCAGTTATTTATGCGTCAAAATCCTGCGCTAATGTTACACCTGTTGAATTTTACAGCGGCTAACGCACCGGGCGGGGCGCAATCAGTTTGGGTAACCGAAAACGAGCAAAACTATACCAACTTTACTGTTGAAAGAAGCACCGATGGCGGAACCACTTTTACCATACTGGGCGGTTACGCATCAAGCGCACAGGGAACATACAGCTTCCTTGATAAAAACCCGGCAAATGGGGCTAACCTGTACCGCCTGAAGATGGAAGACCTAAACGGCACAATCAGTTATTCAAATGTCGTTACGGTAATGTACAGCAATGGAGCAAGCCTTGTTAAAACCGGCTTAATTGTTTACCCTAACCCTACAAAAAGCACCATCAATTTAAATATTGCGCCAGGGTTTAACTCCGGAACAGGAATGGTTACTGCAGCGCAAACAACCACTGCTTCATCGCTGGGCTATAACATCCAGATCGTAAATATTTTGGGTGCTGTGGTGACAAAAGCTACCACGAGTACACAAAACTGGCAAACTGATGTTAGTTCGCTTATGCCAGGCACTTACGTGGTAACTGTAGTTAACAGCAGCAATAACAGTACTATTGGGCAAGGAACCTTTGTTAAACTGTAAGCAAAAAAATATGATATTTAAGCCGGATTGCTGTTGCATATCCGGCTATTTTTTTAATTTGGCGTGGACTTACGCATAAATGAGAAAAGTTTTAAAGTAAATTGTACATTTGTGTAATTGAAGTTCGATAAATGAGGAGTATGCGCGGTAAATTATTTTTAGGGGCTCTGTTTTTATTGTTATTGAATTCGGCGGCACTTTATGCGCAGCCAGGCGAACCATGTGCCGGGGTTGACCCCGATTCTACTTGCCCGCTGGATACCTGGGTGATCGTTTTGGCTATTGTCGCCATCATTTTTGCCGCTATAAATTTATCCCGCAAACAGTCTGCACAAAAAACAAAACTTTCCAGGTAAATATCGATAAGAAAAATTTCCTTTTCTCGATCAGTGAAATATCCTTGTAAAATTCCTGAAATTAAATCTCGTTCCTCCTCAAAACTAAAAGCACTGGCTAACCTTTGTCTGAAAACAGCAAACAACAATGGGTTACAAAATATACTATCATTATCAAAATCCAGCTTGCTAAATATTTCCGGATAGCTTTTGTACAAAAAAAGTTTAATGGTATTTATTTTTCCATTAATGTGTGTTGCCAAAGTTGATGTATCTATCATATTGATTGTGTTTATTGAGCCCTGTTTCTCTCACTACTATTTCCCGATGCTATTTTTTTACCTTTAATTTTATTATTTCCAAAGCGATAGCTAACAGTTAAATTTATGCTTTGGGTATCAAAATAATATCGGGCGTTTTGTAGAACACCATTCACGGTCGATGTTTGCTGTAGGGCATTTGATCTGTAGATATCATTAAGCTGTAAGGAAAGGGACAAGCTTTTATTAAATAATAGGTATTTGAAATTTAAATTCAGATTATTGTCAGATTTAAGATTGTAGATGCGCCACACAGCTGGAAATATGTAACTGAAACTAAAACCACCCGTAAATGTCTTATCTTTGTTAAAGTTAAAATCGTTATCAGTTCTAATTTTAGCTATCCACCCATCTAAGTTTGGATGATATTCTTCCAAATTAAAGCTCGTAATGTTGTACGAAAAATCAATAACATCGGTATTCGACCACCAGGAAATCCTATTAAACAAATAAGTTCCGTTTAAGCCCATTGATTGTCTGTTTATATAATTGAGCACAGTGTTCTGTATAACCATAGTTTGTGCATTTGGAAGGCCTATTGGAGCGGAAGCATTATACTCTGCTGTGTAATAGATTGCCGTTGTGAAATTTTTAAAGTTTTGCGTTAATTCAACATTATCGCTATAATCCGGTTGAAGAAAAGCATTACCTTGAGTCGAAAAAAATGGGCTTGTATAATTAATATTCGGATTTAGTGAATTAAATCCAGGTCTGTCAATTCTTCGATTATAACTTAATGTATAAGTCAAATCCTCACCTGGCTTGTAGGATAAATAGAAGGTTGGGAATAATTTTAAATAATTATTGCTTTTGTTGAAATTTAAATTTTCTGAGGCCGATTCTGTTTGTGTTTGTTCGGCCCTTAAACCAATCTTTAAAGAAACTTTCTTACTTATGTTCTTATTGATAGAAAAGTAAAGGGCTTCTATACCTTCATTATATCTGAAGTCATTGTATGTTAGGGGCATATCATCAGATAACTGATCTACCAAACCTGAATTGAAGAATTTTAAATTGTCGGTGGTTTTTGTAAAAGTGTATTTCGTTCCAAAATCTATATTTGCAAATTTTGCAGGCATCACAAAATCCAATCGGATTGAATAATTCTTTATTGACTGAATATTTCCGTTAATTCCATTATAAAATTGCTCTGGGGCTGTTTGGTCTTCAAAGTAATTACCTTGATAGGTAGACAATATATCTGCGCGAAAATCAAAATAATCAAAATCTAAGGTCATTTTTTTGTTCAAAGAATCTAATTTGATGGTGTTATTCACATTAAATGAATTTAAAGCACTATTATTTATAATATTATCGGGAGAAGCAAAAGTAGAGATCAAGGAGTTTGTGCTGATGTCGTCTATGGTGGTTTGGGACTTATCGTTTATGTTCCTATCATATGAATTGTGTAAATATTGACCACCAATAGACCAATTGGGTGTGATTTTATATTCTAAATCAGCCCTAATATCGTTTGCATGATAATCTCGGCTAAAAGGAAATTGATTACGCCAAATTTGATTGGGATAATATGTTTCTGAATATTGTTCCTGATTATATATTCCATCTCGAAAACTTGCTGCAGCTGATAGGCTCAATTTGTTTTTATTATAGTCAAATACCACGCCCGGAGAATATGAGGCATCCTGCCTTTGCGTATAAATTGTATACAGTTGTGCATTCCAAGCGTTGGCTTTTGCTTTTTTAAGATTAATATTGATTAAACCACTGTTTCCTTCAGCATCGTATTTTGCTGGAGGTGTTGTAATTACCTCGATGTTTTTTATGTCTTGCGCAGGAATGGAACTTAAATAATTGGAAAGTTCATCTCCCGAAAGGAGAATTAATTTATCATTAACCATAACCCGCATCGTGCTTTTTCCAATTAAGGATACCTGGTCATTGCTAACCTCTATCCCTGGGGTCACCTGGAGGACATCAATCGCATTTCCGGATGAGGATTTAGAAGAGTTTTCAACATCAAAAACCAACCGGTCAATTTTTCGTTCAAATAAATTTTTATTTTGATTTATAGTTACTTCTCCCAACTGAACGACTGGCCTATTTATCTGAATAGGTTTTAATAATTGATTAGAAGAAATTTGTATGTTTCGTAGAAGTAGTATTTTCCCGATAGAAGATATCCTCATAATGTATTCTCCTCCGTCGACAGAAAGCTGAAACGCTCCTTTTTTGTCCGAGTAGTCGACAGCAACCATTGTGGAGTCTTTTCTTAGTAAAGCAACTTGAATAAATTCAATAGCGTTATTGCCCGAGTCTATCAGGGTCCCGGTTATGGTATGCTTCTGTGCATCGACACATGAAATACTTAAAAAAAAGATTGAGAGGTAAAGATAAAGTTTGGTCATAACTATTTTAACAGGTAATTTGATCTTACAATCTTAGACAATTACCTTTCAATAATAACATGTGCAATTTATACTTTTTTTACTCAAACCATGATTTCCGCCTAAAGCGGAAATTTTTAGTTTAAGGGGAATTATTTTGTTAGTTTAGGCTTACCAATCATCCGCAACAAAATGACACAACCCGATCCGGCCCTTGCCGAATGGTCGCTACTAAAAAAACTGCTGGTTTGTTTTTTCTTCATTTTCTTTGTCCTGTACATTTTTCTGAACCCGAACGAGGTTATCCCGTATTCGTTTTATCTGCATAAAATTTATATCGAACCAAGCAACCGCCTGATCGTATGGCTTGCTACTGATGTTTTTCATTTTGTTAACCCTGCTGTAAAATTTTACAATGGCACTGTTGACACCTTTTTTGCCTACCTGGCAGTGCTTTTCATTGCATTTATCGCAATCGCCGGTTCAATTTTATGGGTAAGGATAGGTGGCAATGCCATTGATTACCGCAGGATTTATAATATCCTAATCATCATTTTAAGATATTTCCTGGCTATCACCTGGATAGCTTATGGCTCGATCAAGATCATAAAGCTTCAATTCCCGGATATTTCGCCGGTTATGCTGCTTAAAACTTATGGCGATTCAACACCGAAGGAGCTTGCCTGGGCTTTTATGGGGTATTCAACCGGGTTTAACAATTTTATAGGATTTGTAGAATATGCTGTGGGCTTATTGTTGTTTTTCAGGCGGACAAGCACATTAGGTAACATTATCGGGGTGGGCATACTGGCAAATGTGGTAGCCTTCAATTATAGCTTTGATGACAACATTAAGTTACTGTCGACCATATTGCTGCTAATGACATTATTCCTGTTATCAAAAGACCTTAAAAGGCTAACAGACTTTTTTTGGGGTAAAAAAATTATTCATCCGATGGATGAGCAGCCTGCGTATTTTAAAGAGAAGTGGAAAAATACGACTTTGCTGACTGCGAAGATTACATTCATACTCTATCTTATATTTTTCGATTTGCATGGCGATATCGCCAGGGCAAGGCAAACCGAGGCTAACATTATTAAATCGCCCTTATATGGCATCTACAACGTAACCGTTTTTATCCGGAATAAGGATACCTTAAACCCTTTAACAACAGATACCATACGCTGGAAAAAATTGATCATAGCAGCGCCCGGCGACAATGCTGCCATAATGCTGATGAACGATAGTGTGAAGCGGTTTGCTTTAAAAACAGATCTCCGCGCAAAAAAAATGGAGCTGGTTTACAAAACAGCTCCATTTGATAAATATACTTTTATTTACAACGGCCTAAAAAACGGCGCGTTGCTATTGCACGGGAAATACCGCGCCGACTCTCTCGAGGTCCAATTGCAACGATATGGTATAAACAAGTTCCCACTGATAAACAGTCACTTTCGCTGGGTACTCGATCACAATTTTAAATGATAAAATCGTTTACGATTGCTTCATTCCCATAGCTGGTTTCGGCGCCACATTTAACTGGTCGAATATGCCGTCAACCACTTTTGGCAATTCATCAATGTCTTTTTGCGGGTTATGATGTACTTCGCCAACACCAAATCCTCGCCAAACAATACGGCGGGTACGGGTATCTATCAGGTCGATAATTAAAGTACCTTCTTTATAATGCTCTTTTTCAGCATAAGTTAAACCGCCGTAATAGGCAAACGGGCCGCCAAATGCATAGTACGGGCGATATCCCCAACCCCAGCCGTAGCCAAAACCAAGTCCGCCGTAAAAACCGCCATAATAAGGGTACGGCGAATAATAATTTGTACGTGAACCCTGCCCTACGATATTGGTATAAGTAACCACCAAATCGGGATGAGACTGGCTTACCTGCAGGCCTTTTGCAACCAGGGCCATTGTGGCGGCATCTTTTATTTTCACATCGGCAACATCACCTCCCGTTTTATTTCCTGTTTTTGAAGCAGGCATCCAGGCAAATGTGTGGTAGCCACTCATATTGGTTTTGTTGATGGCCGCCTGGTAATAATTATAACTTGAACAAGCTGAGAAGCCCGACAGCAATACTACTGCGAGCCCCAAATAAATGATTGATCTTTTCATGATATATTCCCTGATGATATTTTCCAGATATAATACTATTAGACTACGCGTTGGCAGAAGGTTTAATTACAAAAATAAAAAAAATACTGGTTCAACCTCCTCCAACCTTCTCCCATTGAGTATACTTTTTTCGCCACAATCCCTCCCCCCAGGAGTTAAGGGCTTACGATAGATATTTCCCAACTATCGGCATCCTGCGCCCCATGCCGAATGCTTTTGGCGATACGCGCAGAATGGGTGGCGTTTGGTAACGCTTATGCTCGGCCAGGTTGATCAATTTTATAACCCGGCGAACGGTTTTCTCTTCGTAACCCATTTTAATAATGGTGGCAGACGAGCACCGGCCTTCCACATATTCTGCTATTATTTTATCCAGCACGTCGTATTCGGGTAACGAATCAGTATCCTTTTGGTTTGGCCTCAGTTCTGCCGAAGGCGGCTTTACGATCGAATTTATGGGGATGATCTCCTTTTCGCGGTTAATGTACCTGGCCAGCTCAAAAACCTGTGTTTTGTACACATCGCCAATAACGGAGATGCCGCCGCACATATCGCCATATAACGTTCCGTAACCTACAGCCGCCTCACTTTTGTTTGATGTATTTAATAAAATATAGCCAAACTTATTGCACATAGCCATCAGCAGTACCGCCCTCGTGCGCGATTGTATATTCTCCTCAGCAATATTAAACGGCAGGTTTTTAAATTGCGGACTAAGCGTTTTTTCAATTGCTTCCGTAATGTTTTTAATATTGACGGTTTCGTGCAGGCAGCCCAGGTTTCCTACAAGGTCTTCGGCGTCTTTTATTGAGTGGTCGCTGGAGAAACGGGAAGGTAATAAAACAGCCATTACATTTTTTGGCCCTAATGCTTCGGCAGCAAGTGCGCACACCACTGCCGAATCGATACCACCGGATAGCCCTAATATCGCCTGTTTAAACCCTGATTTGTAAAAATAATCACTTATTCCCAATATAACAGCCTGGTGGATCTGCTCAATATCACTTTGTTTTTCTTTCCTTAATGTGGACGGGTGGTCGAACGTAACTTCGCCATTTTTACCCAACTGATAGTAGGCTAAGCTTTCTTCAAAATAAGGCATTTCATCAATCAGCTTACCGGTATTGTCAAAAACAAGCGACCCACCGTCGAAGATCAATTCGGTTTGGGCGCCTATATTGTTTACATATAATAGTGGCAGTTTATACCGTTTGGCATTATCGCTTAGTATCTCAATACGTTCTTCATCATGATTATAAGCAAACGGAGACGCAGCGATATTGATCATCACATCCGGTTGCTGCTGTATCAGTATGTCCATTGGACGGGTAATGTACAGCGGATTTTCAATATCGTTCCAAAGGTCCTCGCAAATGGTAAGCGCTATCCGGTGGCCTTTAAACTCGATACAGCTAAAATCAGTTGAAGGTTCAAAATACCGGTATTCATCAAAAATATCATAGTTAGGCAGCAGGGCTTTATTGGCCACCGCTTTTACAATTCCGTTCTCAATAAAATAAGCCGAATTGTACAGTTCCTTACCTTCATTGTTATTGTTCGGTGTGGGCAGGCCAATGATGCAGGCAATGTCGGTACATTCCGCGGCTATTTGTTGTGCCGATGTTTCGCAAAGGTCGATAAACTCATCAAACTCCAAAAAATCGCGTGATGGATAGCCGCAAACACATAATTCGGCAAAAACCACCAGGTCGGCGCCGTTGCTGCGGGCCTTTTTTATATGATTAATAATTTTAGCGGTATTTGATTCAAAGTTGCCGATATGGTAATTAAGCTGTGCTAACGCGATCTTCATTATTATAGTTGATTTTATCCAGGTACCTAAACTAACGTTTGAAATACTGCGTTTAGGGTGTTTAATGCAAATAAAAAATTATTTTTGCCCAAAGCACAAAAAACATCATGTTGAACAAAACAAAACAAATTTACCTATTTTTTTTGACCGGTTTACTACTAAGCGCCTGCGGTCACAAAAAGGTTGACGTAAGCGATATAGACGTTAACGTAAAAATAGGGCGTTTTGATAAAGATTTCGATGCGATGAAAACCGGGCGCATGGCGCAGCAGGCGGCTTACCTGCAAAATAAATATGGTGCTTTTTACCACGATTTTATTGCAACGCTATTACAGGATAACCAGATCAATACCACTACCGATACTGCTTATTTTGCTTTGATACGCAAAGTTTTTGTCACTAAAGACTATAATGACCTGAAGCATGACATTGACTCGGTTTACCCCAATATGGATAAACCAGAAGCCGACCTCACCGATGCTTTCAGGCATGTTAAATATTATTACCCTGATAAAAAGCTGCCGGCAGTATATGCCTACTTTTCGGGATTCGAGACGCCGATCATTACCGACAATGGCATATTTGGTATTGGACTTGATTTATTCCTGGGCGCAAATTCAAGGTTTTACCCGGCGTTAACCAACGCCTGGCCGCGTTATATGTCGCGTAATTTTAACGAACAGAATATTTGCCCGCGGGTAATTGAGGGAATGGCGCGCGAAGATATGTTCCCCGAAAACGACAGCAGTAAAACACTGATGTCGAAAATGATCTATAATGGCAAAATCATGTATTTTATGGACCAGGTAATGCCTGATAAGGCCGACACGCTTAAAATAGGTTACACCGCTGCCCAATTAAAATGGTGCCAGCAGTTTGAATCGAAGATCTGGGCCTGGTTTATCGACCAGAACCTGCTTTATGAAAGCGATTACCCAAAAATTCAGAAATATTTAGGCGTTGCGCCATTTACCCCGGGCCTTGGCGAAAAAAACGAGTCGGCGCCAAAGCTTGCCGTTTGGACAGGCTGGCAAATTGTAAAAAAATACATGGACAAACATCCCGAAGTTACCCTGCAGCAACTGATGGCGGATAACGATGATCAGAAGATCTTAAATGAAGCGAATTATCACCCGAAGTGAGGGGGAAGTCCATGGACGATGGTCCATAGTCCATCGTAGGAAAAAAAGAAAGAATTCTCGCGATTTCGTAGGTCAGCCATGGACTATCGTCCATCGACCAATAAACTACTCCAGTATTCCGAATACGCCTTTTAAAGCGATGCCTACGCCTATAATTAAAAGGATATTGGCTACAATATTATTGTACGGAAAATCGGCAAAACGAAGGTAAACACCAAAAAGGCCTATAACAATTGCAATGACGATGGTGATATAGTGACGTTCGGAATTGGCGTTTTCGGTTGAGTTCATTTTGTTGCTGTTAATATATTGTGGCAAAAATATAAATGTTTAACGAATTGTGAAAATTAATTGATTGATTAGGTTGGATTAAGTTGACCCGATAGCTATCGGGTGGGTGAGTAGTTGTTAAGGTACTCGCCTACTCACCCAATAATTTGATTCAACTTTTAGCTAAATGTTTGGTTCTAATATACCTAACAATAAACCAAATCACTGCCCCGATAGGTATCAGCACCCAAAAATTGGACATACCGATCAATATCTCTACAAATACATTCCACCCGGTTTTGAACGACATGGCGAAGCGTTGCGAGAAAGGCTGCTGATAATCCGAAAGGGTATTATCTGCCATCATCCTTTTGCTTATAACATTGCGTTCGTAAAAACTTAAGATTACCGTACTCATCTTAACCGAATCGTCAATTTTTCGGTTGTTTATTTGCTGATCGACCATGCTGTTCTTAAAGGCGAGCAAATTGTCCGGATCTTTTTTATTTACCGTTGTTTTCTTTTGTGCCTCCACCAGTTCGTCCTGGTTTTTGAGCTTTAGCCGGGTTGAAAGATAATCGAGGGTTTTATCCGTTACATCCATTTTTTGATCGTTAACCTGTATGCCAAGTCGTGCAACCTGGTTCATAAAATTCGCCAGGTTTGCGGGAGGTATTTTCACTGTCATTTCGGC
>Ga0206909_1141_pt1 | contig 13434 bp, 6 predicted proteins | sample Alteio_BWOrgHeat_76_FD_152943 | JGI IMG/M metagenome (GOLD analysis project Ga0206909, IMG submission 152943) | Enriched cells from forest soil in Barre Woods Harvard Forest LTER site, Petersham, Massachusetts, United States -... | ecosystem: Environmental > Terrestrial > Soil > Temperate forest > O...
GCTAGCCCCGGCAATTGGCGCCACATTGTTTGCCGTTGCATTGATGGATACAGGTGCAATATTATAATCAGTGATTGCACCCGACAATACCGCATCGGCATCGCCCTGCACAATAGCCAGGCTTGTGGTGTTCCGGATACGGGTTTTTAAAGCTTCGGTAAATTGAGTGCTCAAATTATTTACCACCAGTTGGGCATTATTCTCAAAAAACTCAACCCTTATGGTTTTCATATTGGGCGGGATAGATGAGCCCGTCAATTTTAAAGTATAACTGCACGATGGGCCAAGCAAAAATAAACTTATAACAACTATTAATAATCCGGGTATCCTTTTCATTTGAATTATAAATTTAACTCTTTTATTTTACGGTACAAGGTTCTCTCCGAGATCCCTAATTCGCTGGCGGCAAGTTTGCGTTTTCCTTTATGCTTTTTTAGCGCTTTGCGGATCAGGTCCGATTCCTTGTCGACCAGTGAAAGCGATTCTTCAACTTCTTCTGCGTCGTGAGTTATATTGTACGGATTTGTGTTGATATTATTGTTAGCTACCGGTTTTTGCAGCGTAAATTGTGGCTCGTGTGTGCCAGGCATTTCAATGTCGCGGTACAACTGGTTTATAGATTGCGAATTATTGCCGGAGTGATTTAATGATACCCCGCCATTTTCGATAATATCGGCAACCAGCTTTTTCAATTCAACCATATCGCGCTTCATATCAAACAACACTTTGTACAAAATATCCCGTTCCGAAAAATCTTCTTTTTGCTGATTATCCAGCCGCATAGGCAAATTTCTACCGGTGGCCTCCGCAGGGATATAAGTTAATAAAGTTTGCCCGGTTATCACCCTGTCCCGCTCCAATACAGCCAATTGTTCCGCCATATTTTTTAGTTGCCTGATATTGCCCGGCCACGAATAGTTGATCAGGATCTGCTGCGCCTCTTCATCCAACTGAATGGGCGGTGTGCGGTATTTATCAGTAAAATCCGAAGTAAATTTCCTGAAAAGCAAATAAACATCCTCTTTGCGATCGCGCAGGGGCGGAATGCGCAGAGGTACCGTATTTAAGCGATAGTAAAGATCTTCCCTGAATTTTCCGTTTTTAACAGCTTCATAAACATCCACATTGGTGGCAGCAATAACGCGCACGTTTGTCTTTTCAACTTTTGAAGAGCCTACTTTTATATATTGGCCCGATTCCAGCACGCGCAATAAACGGGCCTGTGTGCCTAAAGGCATTTCTGCAATTTCATCTAAAAATATGGTGCCGCCGTTTACGGTTTCAAAGTAGCCTTTGCGCTCGCCAACCGCGCCGGTGTAGGCGCCTTTTTCGTGACCAAATAATTCCGAGTCTATGGTGCCTTCAGGAATGGCGCCGCAGTTCACTGCAATAAACGGCCCGTGCTTACGGGGGCTCATCTGGTGGATGATATGCGAAAACACCTCCTTACCGCTGCCGCTTTCCCCCGTTATCAAAACAGAAATGTCCGTAGGCGCAACCTGGCTGGCTATATTTATTGCCCGGTTAAGCAACGGCGAACTGCCGATGATCCCGAAGCGCTGTTTAATTTCCTGTATCTCCATTGTATTAGAATCAAGAGGTGAGAACCAAGAGTCAAGAACCAAGAGTCAAGACAAGAATGACATTTGGTTCTATTTCAAAATTCACCCTAACTTAATAAGACTATTCAGCCTCAATTTTATTTTAAATTATCTCGAAATACAAAAATCATTTTTTGTATTTCCGAAGTTAATGCTAAACAACTTTTCAGTTTTTCAGCGTCGCCATACTTTCGGCGTTCACATATTAGCAATTGAGTTTCGAGCTCAAACGACGATGTTAACGCGGTGGTTAAAAATTCAGCGAAGTGGTTAACTGTCCGCTTTCCCGAACCCTCCGCAATATTTGATGGAATGGAGCAAGAAGACCGATTAATTTGATCTATCAAATTATATCTTTCTTTAGCTGGCAATCCTTCCGTATAATAAAGAGCTAAATCAGTTAAATCCATTGCCTTTTGCCAAATTTTCAAGTTTCTAAAATTGTGCATCTGACGAGATATCTTTTTCTTTCTTGATTCTTGGCTCTTGACTCTTGGTTCTAAACAACATTTCCTATCAAGGTTGCCGTCGTGCTCCGGTCTATCAGTACATTTACATACTGCCCCGGTTTATAGCCTTCACCTACAGGGAAAACTACCATCGCGTTATTATCGCTTCTGCCACAATAATCGTTATCCGATTTCTTTGAAAAACCTTCTATCAACACTTTTTGGGTTGAACCTACCTGTGCCTGCAGCCGTGCAAACGAATGTGCCTGTTGTTTCGCCACTACTTCTTTAAGGCGCTGGCGTTTTACGGCATCAGGTATATCGTCGGTGTAACGTTTTGCCGCTAAAGTCCCCGGCCTTTCCGAATACATAAACATATACGCAAAATCGTATTGCACATAATCCATCATGCTTATTGTATCCTGGTGCTCTTCATCAGTCTCCGTGCAAAATCCAGTGATCACATCGGTTGAGATCGCGCATTCAGGAATGATCCTGCGGATAGCATCGATACGGTTAATATACCAATCGCGGTCATAGGTGCGGTTCATTAATTCCAGTACCCTGCTATTACCCGATTGTACCGGCAGGTGAATATAGTTGCAAATATTGTCGTACTTTTTAATGGTGTGCAATACTTCATCCGTAATATCCTTCGGATGCGAGGTTGAGAAACGAACCCGCAGATCGGGGTTAATCAAAGCTACCATTTCCAAAAGGTTGGCAAAGTTGACGGTCGCTGTCTCAACCGAGTCTCTAATTTTCTCAGCTTCCGAACTTTCGGTCCCGATAGCCATCGGGATCCCGTCTTTCGGACTTCCCCCCCATTTATACGAATCCACATTTTGCCCAAGCAAAGTAACTTCGCGGTAGCCGTTGTTAAACAGGCCGGTACATTCTTTTATAATGGAATGCGGGTCGCGGCTACGCTCGCGGCCGCGGGTAAATGGCACTACGCAAAACGAGCACATGTTATCGCAGCCCCGCATAATGGATACGAAGGCGTTGATGCCGTTGCTGTTCAGGCGCACGGGACTGATATCTGCATAAGTTTCCTCACGGGATAAAAGCACATTCACTGCCTTTTGGCCATCATCCACCTGGTCTATCAGGTTGGGCAGGTCGCGGTACGCATCCGGGCCAACCACCACATCAACCAGTTTTTCTTCCTCCAAAAATTTCGATTTCAAACGCTCAGCCATGCATCCGAGTACGCCAACCACCAAACCCGGATTTTTAACCTTGGCTATGGTAAATTCCCTTAACCGGTTACGTACCCGCTGTTCGGCATTTTCCCGGATAGAGCAGGTATTGATAAATATTACGTCGGCAACATTAAAATCGGAAGTGGTTTCGTAACCCTGATCCAGCAGGATAGACGCTACAATCTCACTGTCAGAGAAATTCATCGCACAGCCATAGCTTTCAATATAAAGCTTACGGCCATTATTCTTGTTCCTGTTAGTTTCCAATACCAGGGCTTCTCCCTGCCTGCTTTCGTCGTGCACTTTATCTGCAATCTCCAGATCCATCATCTATATAAAAAATTGGTCAGCAAAAATACAAAAAAATATTTATAAGGTGACATATTGTCAGTAATAACAAAAAGCTTACACAGTTGTTATCAATGCTCATATAAAGTACCTATGGCTGAAGAAATCCGCTCCAAAAAAAAGTTCCCTAAATGGCCCTTCGTTATTTTAGCCATGGTTGCCATCATTGGCGGCACCGCTTACTATTTCTATAATGAGTACATTGCAGGTTTCCGCTGGAAACCGGTGCTGCAGCGACAGCTGAAAGAACTGGTGCTGAGATCAAGCGACAGCCTTTACCATATCGAATACTCGGATTTTGATTTGAATGTCACCACGGGTAATGCTACACTTTATGATTTCAGGCTGATCCCGGATACGGCGGTTTATGAAAAATTAATCAGGCTGAAAAAAGCGCCCGATAACATCTTTATATTAAGTGTAAAAAAACTATCGATAAAAAATGTAGGCGCCCGCAAAGCTTACCGCGAAAAAATATTGAACATTGATGATATCATTATTGATAAACCAAACCTAACCATTATCAGCAAACGGTTTGGCTTTAACGATACCGTTAAGGTTGGTAAGCCCAAAACGCCTTACCAGATCATGAAAAAAGTTTTTAAACAATTAAAAATAGATTCCGTTTCGCTGAAGGACATCAGCCTCAATTATATCGACAAAAATAAGCCCGTAACCCGGCAAACTCAATTGCAACATATTGATATTGATATATCCGATGTGTTGATCGATTCATTGTCCGGATCCGATCCCTCGAGGTTTTATTATACCAAAGGGGTTAATGTTACCGTGCACGATTATCACATTACTACCCCCGATGGCTTATATAACGCGATGGTTAAAAAGATCTATTTTTCAATGGCAGACCGGAACATCATCCTTGATAGGGTTTCGCTTACGCCAAAATATAGCCGTGACGATTTTTATAAGGAGACCGGCAAAACCGGCGACATTTTTACCCTAAAGTTTAAAAAGATAGACATCGATGATATCGACCTGCAGGACTTGTTGCGTGCACAGGATCTGTATGCGGGCACCATGAATATCAATGGTGCGGATGTGCAGATCTACACCAACAACGCGTTTAAGGGTAAAAAAACTTCGAAAATTGGTATGGATCCCCAACAATCACTGCAAAGGGTAGCTCTGGATATGCGATTGAAACGCATCAATATTAAAAATGCAAAGATCGTTTACTCAGAAACCGATGCCACAACTAAAGCAACCGGCGAGATATTGTTTACCCATACCAACGGCTATATTTTAAATGTGACCAATGATGATGATCAAAAGCGGCGAAATCCTTATATGCGCGCCGTTATAAATACACAATTTATGGATGCCGCACCACTTAACGTCAATTTTAAATTTAACCTGGCGGCCAAAGACGGCGCATTTAATTATTCGGGTGAACTGGGCAAATTCGACGGAACCAAATTGGATAAACTGGTAAAGCCGCTGGCGATGGTGCATGTGCAGTCGGCTGATATTGAAAAACTTGATTTTAATGTTGATGCTAGCAACTATAGTGGCAAAGGCGACGTTAAGTTTTATTACAATAACTTAAAAATCCAACTGCTTAAAAAAGTTGAAGGCAAAAGCGAATTGCAAAAACAAGGGCTTATCTCGGCTTTAGCAAATAACCTGATCCTCGAAAGCAACAATCCCGATAAAAAAGGCGTCTTTAGATCGGGCCCTGTTGATTTAAAGCGCGAACCTGATTTATCGTTTTTTAGTTTTTTATACAAGGCGCTGCTTGATGGTATAAAACCCAGCGTGGGATACGATAAAAAAACCGAAACTAAGGTTAACGTAGCTATCGTAAAAGTTAGTAATTTGCTAAACACAATAAAAACCTTCCAGCAGGATAGGAAACAACGCAGGGAAGAGCGAAAAAAAGAGCGGCAGGCAAAAAGAGATTCGTTAAATAAAATAAAAACAGACAAAGGGAATTAATGGCTTTAAATTTATTAAGGCGCAGATGGCACAAGATCACCGCGATTATCATTACGGTACTTGTGGCAATTGTATTGATCCTCTCCTTATTTGTAAACAGCTACTGGTCGCCAATTTTATCGTCAAAAGTTAAAGATGTGGTGTTGAAAAGCAGCGATGGCCTCTACAAGGCTGATTTTTCATCTGCTGAACTACATGTATTACGGGGGACCATCGAAATCTACAATATCACCTTTAAACCCGATACAGCCGTTTACAACTTGCGAAAGAAGCAAAACCTGGCTCCTAATAACCTGGTTGAGCTAACGGTAAAACGACTCACTTTAAACCATATTCACCCTTTTAAATTATACTTTCAGCACAAGCTGGAGATCGGGGAAGTTTTGCTGGAGGAGCCGGTGGTGAACATCAGCTACCAGCTCAACCATAAAAAAGACACCTTATTAAAAAATAAGCAAACGGCCTGGCAAAAAATATCAAAAACGTTGCGCTCCATTCACATAGGGAGCATCCTTTTGGGCGATATTAAGCTGAAATATGAAGATTACTCGGGCAATAAATTATCGGTCTCGGAATTCAAAGAGATGAATTTAAGCGCGACCGATCTTTTGATCGACTCTACTACACAAAAAGATACCTCGAGGCTACTTTATTGCCGGGACATTATAGCAGAATTGAACAACTATTCGTCCCAGTCGCCGAATGGGTTATACACTTATAAATTCAATCATCTTAAGTTATCAACCCGCGAGTCCAGGTTGAATATTGAGGGCCTATCCCTTACGCCCATTAATACAGATGCTTTTTTTGCGCGAAGCGAAAAGAATAAATACACGATGCGCCTTGATTCGCTGCGGCTAAACCATTTCGACTTTTTAAACTATCACAAGTACCGGCACATAACGGCATCGAGCCTTTATTTAAGCAGGGGTAGTATTGAAGTGTATGGCAATCCCCGGCACGCCAAACCAACATCCGACAGGGTGGTTACTTTTCCGAACGTTGGTTTATATAATATAAATGCAGATATGGAGGTCGACACCGCCTTGCTGCAGCATATTGACGTTTTTTACAGCGAGTTCAACGAAAAATCGAACAAAACCGGCACTATATCCTTCAACAACACCGGCGGCCGCTTTTTAAATATTACCACCCGGCCGGTTAAACTGCAGAAAAATAATATTTGCACCGTTGACCTGAACAGCATGTTTATGAACCAGGGCAAACTTAACATCGGCTTCGCATTTAATTTAACCGATGAAAGACACTCCTTTACTTATAAAGGGCACCTGGGGGCGATGAACCTCAAGATCCTGAACCCGGCGCTACGGCCCTTATCCATGATAAAAATAAACAATGGCACTTTAAAACAATTTGATTTCGACATCAGCGCAGATCGTTCAACAAGCCGGGGTAAGATCACCTTATTATACAATAAACTTACGGTAAGTTTGTTAAAAGAAGATACGGTGCTTAATAATTTGCATGCCCGTACCTTTGAGTCGTTATATGCCAATGTATTTATCATAAAGCACGATAATCCCGACGCGCCGGGAGTTGAACCACGGTCCTCCTATGTAACCGAAAGGCGCGACAGCGAATCCCCGTTTTTTAAATTTGCCTGGCAAACGCTGCTCAGCGGAATAAAGCCGGCCGTTGGGCTCAACAAAAAAAAGATCGACGAAACCGCTGCTCTTATCCAACAACAAAAAACCTATTTAGCGGACCGCAAAGTAAAAAAACAGCAAAGGATACTGCGGCGCGAAGTACGTCGTAAAAAACGGGCTGACAAAAAGCTGGGGTTGGTTAATTAGAGATTAGTTAACCGGAGACTAGAGATTAAAAAAAAAGCGCCTTGTTAAGGTTTACCCTTAAAACTTAAATTCTTTCGGGCTGGTGCAACGCTTTGATGATTGGTAGCATCTTATCAATAAAACAAACAATTATGAAAAGACTAACCTATACTATTTTAGCAGCGATACTGGTAATTGCTGTTAGTTTTAAAGCTTCGGCCCAAAAGGAAGAAAGCCGCGAGGTTGCGGGATTCCACAGCCTTGCTTCGTCAGGGCCGTTTGATGTGCATGTAAACATTAATGGCACCGAGAGTTTGAAAATATCAGCCAGTTCTGACATTATCAATGAAATAGAAACTGATGTTAAAGATGGCAACCTGGAAATAAGATTTAAACATCATCACGATTGGGACAGCGACCATTATGGAAAGATCGATATTTACGTAACCGCAAAATCGCTTTCAGCGTTAACCAACGCAGGTTCCGGATCGATCAAGGTAGAAGGTGAGGCTGTGAGCGGGGATAATGTGCGGGTTACTTTAAGTGGGTCGGGCGATATCGAATCATCCGTTAAATCAGGCAATTTGCACGCTACCATCAGTGGCTCGGGAACGATCCACCTCAGCGGTACGGCAGATGAAACCAAAGTGACTATCAGCGGATCAGGCGAAGTTAAGGGCAAAGAATTGAAAACAAATTCAGCATCGTTTGTTATCACCGGCTCGGGCAATGCCTATTTAACTGCTGATAAAACAGTATCCGCCCATATCGTAGGCTCAGGCAATGTCGTTTATTCTGGCAGCGCAACCATTACAGACAGCAGAACCGTAGGTTCAGGAAGCGTAAGCAAGGAGGACTAGCGGTTAGTTGATTAGAGATTAGGATAAAGTAAAAGGCCCGGTTGAAGGATTTTCAACCGGGCCTTTTACTTTATCTAAACAGGGTTTGCTTTTACGTTCATCCGTTCGCTTGTTCAATCTCCCTCCCCCACAATCAACCAATGACTAACCTACTGCAACAATAACTTCAGATTGATCCCAAATGTGGTAAATGCCGTATTAAACGTTTGCGAAGTGTATGGCCGGGTGATGTTTGAATCGTAAAATAAACTGAGGTTAAAATGCTGGCTTACTACGTAGTCGATAGACGGCCTAACGGTAATATTTTGTGCACCCGATGATACCTGTGCTTCCTGCACATCGGCCTGGTAGATCAAATCTTTAGTGCTTTGCAGCGAGAAGTCGATCTTAAAGTTCACATCATTTTTTCGCCCGCTTAACCAGTTAAAAGGGAAATGAAAATCTTTATCGTGGTAACCCCATCCCAAAACCAATGCGGTTTGATTTTCCTGCGCCAGCTGGCTGTTTAATACGCTCAGGCTCAACGAGCGGCTTTGACGGTACTCGAGGTTAGCGGTCATACTATTTTTGAACCTTGCATTCAAACCGATCAGCGGAACAAATTGCTCGAAAATAGTTACCGATGAAAACTGGTACTGCGGTAAAAAGTCGTTATTAGCGTCACGTGAACTTACTGCCCCGTTAGCTGCCTGGTATTGCAATAGCGTACTGTAACCGCTTACGTTGTATGACGACCGGTACCCGTGCGTTATATCAAACGATTCAAAAATATCGCTAAAAAATCCAACATGGCTCAAACCATTATAGGTGATCTGCCAGTTTGGTATCGGGATATTAGGGAACGGGCTTAAATTTACACCGGTAGCGGGCTTACCCGAATACGCGGCCAGGAAAGCCGGCACCAGTACGTTTTGCGAGTTAGGGCCATATCCATCGGCGTAACCGTTGGTAGGTGGCCCGCTTGAATTTGGATTTGTTGCCCCTAACCTTTTAGAGATCACTGTCCGGTTATCCTCGAATTTTTGAAAGGTTGCCGAATTATTGTTCACGCCGGTGATCTTTGAAAATGCGGTACCGATGGTCAAATACGAGATGCTGTAATCGCCTGTTGTAACAGGATTATAGCTTTGGATATCGCTCGATCCGTCAATTGATTTAAAGTTTGTTTGGTACGAATGATCCTGGTTTTTAAAGGCCGTTAATTCAATCCTCAGGTCTTTGATCGGCTCAATGGTACTCTTAAGGTTAAGTGCCTCGTTAAAAGTAGTTACGTATAGCTGGTTTTGCAGGGTATCGGTACTGATCCATCCATGGGAAAGAGCCGTAGCGCGCAGATCGCCCTGACCACCCAGCAAAAATCCAACGCCGGGAGCGCCATAATTAAAGTCCTCGCCCAAAAAGTTGGATTGCGGCAAATAACCCGGTATAAAGGTACCATCGGTGCGTGTAAAGGTTGCACTGGCATTCTTAACACTGGTTACTAAACCTACCCAAAATTTGTTGAAACTGTCGGTATTGTCCTTACTCTTCGACTTTTTAACAAAGCCGAATTTATTGTAAAGCATATCAAAATTCAAAGTCGGGTTTATCTGGATAGTGCGGGTGTTCGCGATGCTGTTACCCACATCATATTGCGGATCGTCAATAGCAAATAACGGCTGACCCTGCCAGTGGAACGTAGTTTGGTAATGTGTAGTTACCCCCACCCAATCCATACCCGGTATTTTATTTATAGGCGGCGTGTAGTTAAAGGTTATACTGTGATTATAATTGGTTGTACGGCCCAGGTTTAATATGTTGTGCCAAAGTGTATCCAGTTTTAAGCCGTTAAGCGAGCCGTAAGGTTCATCAACGGTAGCCAGGTTGGTGGCGTCAATATCCATCGATAATGATTTGGTGAAGTTCCAGCCCAGCCCATAAACACGTGTAACAGTAAACGTTTTATTATAGGTTGTGGGGATCGGCACTGTTTCCTCCGGATCATTATTACGAGGCGTGTTCTCCGAATAAAAACGATCGAAACTGATGCTGAAATTCAACCTTGACGGCCACAAACTGATATTTATGTCGCGCAATAAAGCCAGCGAGTTTTTCTTAATGATCTTGGCAAAGGGCGTCAGGTATGTTGGTTGATCGTTAAATTGATAAGCCAGGGCCATTTTATATGTTTTTTCCTGGTCGTTTAATGTGGTAAAGTCGTGATGATCGTACTCGCTATAGGCAAAAGTGGCATTAAAGTTTTCCAGGTCCCATACATGTTGCTTCGCCTTCGGGTCGGTTCGGGCCTTGTGTATATTGGTAAAATTTATGCTTTTGCGCAGGCTGTAATCTTCGGCAGCAGTTTTTATCGAATCCCGTTTTTGGATGGTTTGCGCGGCGCTTAAACTTTGCGACAGCAAAATATCCGGAGAAGCAGGGTCATATTCGGGCGTACTTACTTGCGTGGAAACATTAACATAAGCGGGTATATGAATACCCTTTTTATCCGGGAAGAACTTTCCGAGTTCCACATTGGCAGCTATATTGTACCCCGTTATATCATTTAGGCTCCGGTCCTCCATCCGTGAATCGAGGGTCCCGAACCCGGCGGTAGTTTTATTACCCGATACGGTTATATCGGCAAAGTCGGCTAGTTTGGCATTAACCTTTCCTATAGCTGCCCATCCCCCTTTTTCGTTGAAATCCGTTAGTCGTAATTCGTCAAACCAAACCGTACCCGATTTGGCCATGCCGTCGTCTGTGCTGGACGTTGAACCGGTTTTTATCGGGTTGCGTACCCCCAGCATAATAGTGGTAACCAGGCTCAGGTCGGGCTCACCTACTATCGTGATGGTATCCCGCCCGTCCGACATTTTAAATGGTAGGGTAAGCGGCCATGGGCCTCCATGGTACCTGGCGTTATTTCGCGCGAGTTTTGCGTTCGTTAATTTCGTAAGCGTCAGGTCAAGTTCGTTAACCGCCGGCCAAATGGAGTTCGGATCGGATGTGCCGGGTTGCGTTACCTGCAGCGGTATTTCGTATTCGTAATAATTATTGATATAATCCGCACCCAGCCTGATGAAAGCGTTCAGGTCATTATTCTTCAGGTTGGTTCCATCGGCGTGTATAAACATTTGCATTTGTTTGTACTGGCGCATATCGTTATTAAATAACTTAAACGCAGCCCTCGAATAGCCATCGCTTAGGTTGGTGATCTTTATTGATAGCGATTGCTCGTTCAGTTTGGTGTTTGCCTGCAAATTGCTATAATCCGTTTGGCGTTGGATTCCCGGTGGCACCACATACGGAATCGGGCTTTGCGCGCCATTCTCTTCAATGTTCACCGTTTCAACGTCGATAGTCGAGTTATCCAGCGGAGCATTGGCAATGTCCGAAATCACATTTCCAGGGTTATTCTCTGAATTAAATGCGCGCCACTCGCCGCGCACCAGCTGCATGGTGGCAAACCTTAATATGGCGGTATCGGCAAAGTTAGTAAGGTAGGTGCGCATGTAACGGATTGATTTAAAATCCTGGATCCCGCCAATCGCGCTTTGGTACGAATTAATAGGCACCCTAAACTGGTACCAGCTTACGGTTGTTGTGGTACCATTGGGTAATTTAATTTGCGAGGTAACTTTATCGGTTACATAGCCCTGGCCTACCACCAGGTTTTGCGGGCTCAGGTGTACCTGGTATTCAAAATACTCGTCATCCTGGTCCATGTTATTGTCATGGTTAATATCTTCGCCGTCGGGAAGCGCGGTTGAGGCAGAAGTTTGCAGCCCGAGTAAAGCCAGGGACTGCTGCGAAGTAGGTGAGTTGCCTTCGGTTCCGTTATACTTGCTATAGCGCTGAAGGATGCCCGCCCCTGCCCTGTCGAGCGCCGGGCCCTGGTAATATTGGTAATCATCCGAAGCCGGGTCGGCAGCAAAATCGGTGCCTGCCTGGGCGGATAGTTGACCCTTTACTTGTTGAACAACATTGGCAAATTTTACTTGCTCGCCGGCATCGTTTAATCCGTCCAAACCAACGTCCTGGAAGGCACGTGCTGCGGGGTCGCTGTCAAATGAGTTTACTACCGGCTGTATGGTTGGCACCCTGCCCCAAACCGTTTCGGTGGTGTTAGTGGTGCTGCCATCCGCGGGTAAACCATTTTCCTGGCCTTTCTGGCCGTCTTTCAATATATCTTCCGAAATATTTCCAAGGTTAAAATAAAGGTCGCCGCCGGTTGAGTTGGGTTTATTGATAAAGGGGTCGAGCAACCAAAATTCAATATACTGCACGTTCAGATCCTGGAAGTCGCTTGAGTTGATGCCCCGGAAGATACCTCCCCAACGTGATTTGGGATTTTGCAGGGTACCGTCATTATTTAGGCCCGTTGTGGTAAAATTGTACTGCCCGCGAACCATCGGGTAGTAAGCTAGGTCGAAAGTTGCAAGCGGCAAAGGCTGGCCGGTAGGCGATTGTTTAAATGGAAACACCTCCGTTTCGAGCACTTGCCTTACATAGTTATTTGACAACTCGTTACGGCTTATCGGGATAGTAGTGCTGGTATAAAATATCGGGTCGATATTATAAAATGCCAGTCGGGCACGATTGTAACCATAACTCAGGTCGTTAAAATGCGAATATTCCGGAAATGCAGGGTTATTGGGGACACTGGAAATTTGCCAGGTATTAGCAGCGCTCACATCAATTACCGATTGGCTGTTTTCGAAATCATCAAGGTAAGCGGTTCCGTTTTTCGATCCCGCAAAGTTAAGCGCCGAAGGGCTACCCGGTATCAGTTGTGCAAATTCGCCGTTAAAATTGAACGAAGAAGGGACCTTTGTATGCACAAAGGGTATTTTATCAACCAGCCTGGTAAGAAACCTGGACGGCGAACTATAATTGGCATCAAACCCTACCATTGTGTTTGAAATGGATTCCTGGCCAACAACTTCGTTTTGCGTGATCGGTTGCTCGGTCAAATGCATCAGCGTGGCGCCCAGGCTCAGATGGTCGTCAACCTTATAATCTAATCGTGTACCAAAAAGGGACTTTTGCTGCACACCAAACAACTCATTATTTTCAACCTTAACGGTAATGGGTTGGCCCGACGCCAGTAAAGCCTGGTTTAATATCGTAATACGGCCGGCATTATAATCAATGGTATAATCGGTGCCTTCAACCATGGTTGTTGCACCGGCATTTACAATTACCGATCCTTGCGGGATATTAACTGCATTTAATTGGTACGA
>Ga0206909_1137_pt1 | contig 13266 bp, 14 predicted proteins | sample Alteio_BWOrgHeat_76_FD_152943 | JGI IMG/M metagenome (GOLD analysis project Ga0206909, IMG submission 152943) | Enriched cells from forest soil in Barre Woods Harvard Forest LTER site, Petersham, Massachusetts, United States -... | ecosystem: Environmental > Terrestrial > Soil > Temperate forest >...
CCGGCAATATGGGCACGATCATCCGTACTGCCGATTGGTTTGGCATCGGGCAGATCATTTGCTCGGGCGATTCCGTCGATGTTTACAACCCGAAGGTGGTTCAGGCCAGCATGGGTTCGTTATCGCGCATAAACGTTTATTATGCCGACCTGGCTAAAGTTTTACCTGCGCTTGCCCTGCCAATTTTTGGGGCGATGCTTGACGGGGGGAATATTTATAAAACGGATTTCGGGCGTGAGGGATTGATCGTTATGGGCAATGAAGGCAATGGCATGCGGCCCGAAATAGCAGCCCTCGTCAATACGGCGGTAACCATACCGCGAAGCGGCAAAGCTGAATCATTGAATGTTGGTATCGCAACAGCGCTTTTTTGTTCGGAAATTAGCAGAAATTCAAATAATAATGTTGCCAGCCAATAAATAATTGCTATTTTTGCAACCTTGAAAATTGGTCGGGTGGCCGAGTGGCTAGGCAGAGGTCTGCAAAACCTCCTACAGCGGTTCGAATCCGCTCCCGACCTCGAATATTAAAAACATTAAATTGACAACATCATGGGCGTTACCCGTTTAAAAAGAAAAGACAGGAAAAATAAAACTACTTCGCGTTTAGAAGTACAATTTTTAAAGCTGGCCACCAATTTAGAATATGGAAGCCGCAGCGCTGAACCAAAAGACAGCCAGATAGCAAAAAACAATGCCGCTTTGTTAAAGGCTGCAGCTGCAAAATAATTCAGCTAATTTTTGCTTTTAATGATATTTAAATCCTGCTGGTTTTAAACCGGTGGGATTTTTTTGTTGGGTGAAATTAAAAAGGCGAGGTAGAGACGCGATGCATCGCGTCTCTACGAAATCATACATCCAATATTTTTTTATTTATCCGTCCAATCAATCCCGGCCCTTCGTAAATAAACCCGGTATACAGCTGCACCAACGACGCACCTGCTTTTATCTTTTCAACCGCATCCTCCGGCGAGTGTATCCCTCCCACCCCAATGATCGGGAATGCGCCCTTTGATTTTTTATGCAGGTAGCTGATCACCTCAGTTGAGCGTTGTGTTAATGGCTTTCCGCTCAGGCCACCCATTTCATTTTTTCAAATTGTCATCGGATACCAATCCCTCGCGGCTGATGGTGGTATTGGTAGCGATAATGCCTGCTATGCCGGTTGTTTGTACAATTTCAACAATATCGTCCAATTGTTCGTTGGTAAGGTCGGGCGCTATTTTAAGCAGGATGGGTCGGCTGATACCATTTTTCGAATTGCGTTTTTGCAGCGTGCCAAGCAGATCCATTAAGGGTTCTTTTTCCTGCAAAGCCCGTAAACCGGGTGTATTGGGCGAGCTAACGTTTACCACAAAATAATCAACAACGTCAAAAAGGCGGTCGAAACATTTGATATAATCGCTTACTGCATCTTCATTAGGTGTAACTTTATTTTTGCCGATGTTGCCGCCGATGATGACGCCTTTTTGATAACCCTTCGCATTTTTCCTGAATGCCGCTATCCGTTCAGCAGCCGCATCTACGCCTTCATTATTAAAACCCATCCGGTTGATCAATCCACCATCCGCCGGCAGCCTGAACATTCGTGGTATAGGGTTACCCGGCTGTGGCAATGGTGTTACCGTACCTACCTCAATAAACCCGAAGCCCAGGTTAGCCATTTCGCCAATAAATTCAATTACGGATTTATAGCCTTCAACTAAAAACAAACCGTGTTCCGCGCGCTCTTTTTTGGATTGCAGGGACCTAAGCAAACTGATTTGAGATTTTGAAAGCATATATAAAACCCGGTGATTACCGTTTTGCAATATTAAGTATTCTTCTGCTCTTTACGGTCTATGGCTGCAGTTTAACGCGCAGGCTAAAGCCTGGCCAGGCATTGGTTCGTAAAATAACTATCAAGGGTGTTACAAACAAAGACTTTGCCGTGGCTGCCGCAAATTACGTTGATAAAGAGCAGCAGCCCAATAACTGGATCAATCTGCAGTTTTATTACCTTTTCAGTAAGAACGGAAAAAAAGATATCGGCGAGCCTCCGGCAATTTTAGACAGCAACCTGGTGGAATTTTCTCGGGTGCAAATTGAACGTTTTATTCAGAACAAGGGTTATTTAAAAGCTACCGTTACCGACAGTATAGCGATAAAAAAGAAACGGGCCGAGCTGATATTTACTGCGATTGAAGGCCCTCTTTTCAGGATCCGTAAAATACAGGACAGCATAGCCGATAAAAACGTAAAGAATTTGTACAGGGTTAATCGCCCGCGATTTTCGCATATACAGCCGGGCGGCCGCTTTGATAGGGATAGTTTAGCGTATGACAGGGACGAATTTTACCTGATAATGAAGCGGAACGGCTACTATGATTTTTACCGGCAGTATATTAATTATCAATACGATTCCACTTTTAAAAGCAGCGTTGTGGATGTTAAGATGATAATTGATAACCCGGACGGGAAGAGCGCGCACCCTGTTTATAAGATCAATAACACCCTGGTCGTGATCTCTAACACCGATGGCCGTACAACCGGAAAAGCCGATACACTGCAGGTTGATTCGCAGTTCAGATTTGTTGATTTTTCGCACAAGTTTAAGCCGCGCACCGCCATCGATTATATTTTTCAGCGCAAGGGGCAGATCTACGACGTTGACCGGCAAACATTGACAACTTCCCGGCTTTCGGAATTAAACGTATTCCGCAATGTGCCCAATCCAACGTATACCAAACTGTCTGATAGTACCAACCGCCTGGATACCAGGATTGATATAGTGCCTTTGAAACAATTTTCGAACAGGGTGGAAGGGGAGTTCCTGTTTAATGGGGGGCAGTACGGATTTAACCTGGGTAATACGTTTACCGACCGGAATGTATTTAAAAACGCTGCCATCCTGCAGTTGAAATTAAACTGGAGCATGCTATTTGATAACGGCAGCGACGCTGCCAACCCAAACGGGATCTCGAATCAGGACCTTACCGTGGGCGCCAACCTGATCTACCCGCGTATTGTTACACCGTTTAAGTTGCCTATATTAGGTAAATACGGCGTGCCGCATACAACGTTTTCGTCCAATTACCAATTGTTTTATGAGCAGGGTTTGGTGCAGCGTACAAATTTTATCAATTCCATCACCTATGATTTTTCTGAAACAGCTCAAAAAACGCACACGGTAACACCTGTTTACATTGAGTTTTCGAGAGGCGTAATCAACCCTATAGCGCAGCAAAAACTGGCCGAAGATAACCTTTATGCATATAGCTACCTGATAGGGCGCACCATATTCACCACTGGAAGCCAGTACACCTACCAGTTTAATGCCAACAGGCTAAACACTTATGCAGATTTTGTTTACCTGCGCGGAAGCATCGATGTAGGCGGCAACACGCTGGCGCTGCTGGCTAACCTGTTAAATACACCGAGAGATACCCTCGGCTCGCGGACAATACTTGGGCGCGCCTTTTCGCAATATGCAAAAGTGGATGCCGATTTTCGCGTATATCATAGTTTTGGGGGAGAAAAACAACTTATATTTCGGTTAAATCCAGGTATTGGCGTGCCCTACGGTAATAGCAGTCAGCTGGTATTTAAAAACAATACCTATACGGGCGGCTTGATATTTGAAAAAGAGTTTTATGCCGGCGGCGCTAATGATATGCGGGCCTGGCTGCCTCGCACTTTGGGGCCGGGTAAGTTTAACCGGGCCACCTTTTATGGTGCGCCAAGCGGAAATACTAAAGATTCGCTATCAAAAGGCGATCAGTTGCGTGAGCGCTTAAAATATCTCGACCAGTTTGGTGAGATCAAGATCATCACGAACCTGGAATATCGATATAAGCTGGTCAACGACTTTTTTGGGTCGGTACTTAAAGGTGCTGTATTTGTTGATGCGGGCAATATCTGGCGGCTGCACCCGCAGCAGAATGACCCTAACGTAGAATTCAGGCTGAATAATATTTTACCCGCCACCGCGATGGATATTGGTACCGGTTTACGGTTCGACCTTGCTTTTTTTGTTTTCAGGCTTGATGCCGCATTTAAATTTAAAGATCCCCAGTTCAACGGCTCGCAACAATGGGTACTTATTGATCATTTTAACGAACTTTTCCATGCCGGGGCGTTTAAAAATGCCTACCAGGTAAATAATACGGGTGATACCTACAATTTTATGCAGCTGAATTTTGGGATCGGGATGCCGTTTTAGGTTGGTGAATAGTGAGTGGTGAAAGGTTCGTCCGAAACTAAAAGCAGCATACTGATTAAGATGTTTGGAAAGATGTCATCTTTTCATACTTCAGCCGAAATTGTAATACTATTTTACCTCTCGCCTTTATCCTTTCGCCTTTGGGCTAAAAAATAAAAGCCCCCTTACTCTCGCAGTTCGGGGGCTTTAACCTAAACCTTATCACAAAAGGCAAGTGTAGAACCTGCCATATGAAGCAACAAATATATGGTGAATATTTCAATTTTGAAAGTTTTGTGTAAAAAGGACGCATTGGCTTTCGAGCACGCCGAATAACCCCTAAATTTCAGTTTAAACACGGCTTTTGCTTATTAATAAATGTTGATAACTATGTACCCTGGCTGGTTTGCAAACTATCTATTGTGCAAACCATGTTTTACCTGCTTTTTTTCACCAGAAAAAATGGCTAAAATATATTCTTCAGGCCATCAATGATGCTTTCGAAAAACGTGGGTATAGTCAGCCCGTTGTGGTAGTTAAAAAACATGAATATGACGAAGATAATAATAGCGACAATGATAAACCGCTTAAACATATACGCCAGCAAAAAAAGCACGCAGGGTATCGCCAGCAATAATACCCAGCTGATGTGGAACGGGGTTATTTTATCGTCGGTACGGTAAACGTAATAAAGGATGGAATGGGTGCCGCTGTCGTTTTGGTGGCGGGCATATAAAAAGGTCGATCGTACAAGTTTATGCCGGTAAAAGGCAGTACCCTTTTCAAACCGTAGGGTATCATCAAGGCCATTGATGCTGAAGTTAAACATGCCGTTAACGTCCTCGCGGATATTGCCAAGCGAATCAGTAGCGATGATGGCAACTTCGTCCTTAGCAAAAGGATTTTCTTTGATCACAAAATGATTGATCGCAATATCACCTGCAAAAGCAAATGTTGCCGATGCAAACATCAAACAAAAAATAAACAGTAGTTTTTTCATGGATATACAATGATCGGCACAATTATTTTAATGCCCGCAACGACGTATAAAAATAGGAATTTTACCTTATTGGTGGCTTAATTAATTTAATAAGGCAATATTTAAAACGGAACGGGCTGCCACTAATGTTTATCACAACCAATAACCCTCTGGTTAGTTTCGTTTAATCAAAATTATTCGGCGCTGAATAAAATTTAGTGGCTGAAATTCAATTGTTTAAAATTTAGTCTATAAAATCTATAGGAATTATAGTTAATGTCTCTATCTTTGCTGTAGAGTTTAGTTAGTTTTTATAAAGTCGCGTGACCGAGAGGATAGGTGGTGGTCTGCAAAACCCCAAACGGCAGTTCGAATCTGCCCGCGACGTCTGATCAAAAAGTCATTAGTCATTAGGTCATTAGGAAGATGAAGGGCATTTTTATAGATACGAAAGCCCTTTTAACTGGCCGTCCTGGTAATAAAAGGGTTCGAAACCCTGGTCGGCCAACTCGCAGCTTACCAGCATTGAGGTAAAGAGTACGTCGCCGAAAATATTAGCGATGGCAGTATCGGCAGCATCGCGGCCCGAGGCGATCTTTAACAGGCCGTTGAGGGGCACCAGTCTTGTTGCATCAAACAAAACCCATTCGTTACCGATATAGGCCTCAAAACAGGCATGGAAGTCGGCTGGTTTTAGCTGGTAGGCGTAACCGGTAAAATAGCGGGCAGGGATGGTTAGGGCACGACATAAAGCAATCCCCAGGTGTGCAAAATCGCGGCATACGCCGGCCTGCTCGGTCACAGTATCAAAAGCCGATGTTTGCGAATTGGTTGATCCGCTCAAATACAATACATTTTTGTTGATCCAGTCCGTAAGTGTTGCCACTTTTTCGAAAGGATTATGAATATGGCCAAAAAGATTATGCGCCAGCCGGTACAGTTTATCGGATTGGCAATAGCGGCTTGGGTATAAATAGGGAAATATGGTGTGGTCCATCTGCGCTACGGGAATCTCATCTACGCGGCTAAAGTCTTTCACCTCGCATAAATTGTCGATGGTGGCTTCGTAGGTGACTTTAAGGGCAGCACCGCCTTCAATTTCAAACCGCATCAGCCTGTTTTCGCCATGTACTGACATTAGTTCCTCAACCTTAATATAAGGTTCGGTAGTAAACGTTTCGCTGATAACGGTTTGGTGCGGCGTCCGCAAAGCGTGGATATTTAAAATGATGGTCCCTGCAGTTCGGGCAGTATATTCCATTTCAGCAAGGACGTTGAATTTCATTTTTTGGTTGTAAAGTTGAAATGTTTTAAGGTTGAAATGTTATAAAGCAATAAATGTTTTAGCGTGGGCATAAATATTGTAAAACCCGACTGTCCAAACCAACGTTTCAACATTCCAACTTTACAACGTTCCAACCCCTCTAAACCTAGTCCAGCTTATCAAAAGCGGCATCCATCCACTCTTCGGAGATATGTTCAAGGGCTGCTTTTAATTCTTCGGCCCATTGGGTTGATATGTATTCCAAGTCCTTTTTCTCGTAACGTTTTTCAACGATATGAAAGCTGTCTTTATGATAGAGGACGACATCTATCGGAAAGTCGACATTGTTTGAACTCACCCGCGTTGAATCAAAAGAAAGAAATCCGGTTTTAAGTGCCAGCTTTAAACTTGAGTTTTCATCCAATGTACGATTTAATATAGCCTTTCCGTGTCCCGAATTGCCAATAATTACATAAGGTGCGCCCTGGCCCAGCTCAACCCAGTTGCCTTCGGGATATAAAAGGAACAACTTATGCTCGTCGTCATCGGCCAATTGCCCGCCGATAATGGTATTCAGGTCGAATTTAAAACCGGCCTTTTCCAGCGAGTCCTTGTCTTCTTTTGCCACGCGTTTTACCTGTTCGCCAAATGCGTTTACCGCTTTATATAGTTTGTTATATTCTTTGGTTTCCAATAATTCATTAAAGTAAACAACGGCTTTATCCCTAACCGAACGTAACCCGCTGGTCATAACAAAAAGTGAAAAATGATCTTTTTGGGTGATTGAAATTTTCTTTTTGGTAGTGATCTCAGTACCTGATGTAATTCGCGTATCGGCAATGGCCAGCAGGCCTTCTTTAACTTTTATTCCTAAGCAATAAGTCATTTTATAAATAAAGGGGTGTTATAAATTTTGGAGCAGCCAAAATACTTAAATAATCTGTTTTGACGGCGTTGAATCGAACAAAATTATCCCTACAGACACCGCCAAAGCCCGTTGATTAACTGACGGGCGGTTGCAGGCCCAATATTTTCAGTGTTTAATTATTTGTGATAGAAAGATTTAAATAAATCATAATTATAATCTCTCCGATAAAAACAAGGTTTTGATTTTCTGCTGATAAATCAAACATTCATCAAGTAATTTGCCTGCTTCATGTAAGATATTTTATCCCATTTTGTCGTTTCCCGTCTTTTGTATCATGCAAATATGCATTATACGTCACTCCTAAATGCTGTACCGACTTTCATTTAAAGACTATTTGAAAACCATCATTCGTGAAAAAACTAAAACGTAATTCCATTTTATATGCCTGATACATTTACCCCCTTGGAGCCGGCAAGAAGATATAAAATCGTCCGCGCTTTCCGTAATCCGAAAGGAATGATCAGTCGCCCGGACCTATACGTGCTGTGTGTTATTATTATACTGGTATTATTACAATTATCTATTTCGCTGCTAACCAATGGTTTTGCATTATCTGCCGACGAGGCCATGTGGCATTACATAGGGCGAAACTGGTTCAGGAATGGCCTTGTCCCTTATTCCGGTGGCGCGGATAATAAATCACCATTAATATTTGTTGTTTTTGGATTATCTGATAAACTTTTTGGGGTAAATTATTGGTTCCCGAGGGTGTTTGGCACATTAGCCCAATCAATAGGCACATTCTACCTGTATAAAATTGCTAAACAAATTGCCGGTTGGCAGGCGGGGCTAATGACCATTTCATTTTATGGCCTTTCGGTGCTCTGGCATGGCGCTGATGGCAGATACGTTTCGTACACCGAGACGTATGACATCATGTTCATTATTATATCTTTTTATGTTTTCATTGGCGCAAAGGGTAAAAATGGGATTTTTATAAGTGGCTTCATGGCGGCAATAGGGCTCGGTTTCCGGTTGTCCGCTTTTTTTAGCTTGATAGCTCTTTTTATTGCTTCCCTGCAAAAGAAAAGAGTCTATACGCTCATGTTTTGTCTTGGTGTATTATCAGGTATTCTGTTTCTTGCGTTGATGGGTTTTCTGGCAGGCATTGATCTTCACGAAGTTTATACCAATGCATTTGCTGATAATTTCGGCGCAGGCAGTACAACCGATCATGATTTTTTGTGGCGGATGGTGCAATTTTATAATATGTTCTTTTACTCCGAATTAATATTGTTTTATCCCCTTGTAATGGTGTATTTATTTATAAAAAGAAAAGTTGACTGGCTGGTTCTATGGTTGATTTTGGTTTTTACCGGGATAAATATTGTCGGCAACTACGCGCGGGTTGATATGAAGGAGTTGCTCCCGGCTTTGTCGCTTGCCGGTGCTTTTGCGCTCGCCCATTTAATTAATGAGTATAAGCTATCCATAAAACCGATAATGCTGATCATTTGGATTTGTTTTTCCCCAAAATTGCTTGAGCCTTTTGTGAATTTTCAGCGACTATTTACCGGAGAGTTTCAAAAAGCAGAAAATTTTTGCCACGAACCGTTTATTCAGCCTGATGAAAGCGCCAGCAGACAGCTTGGGCAGTGGGTAAAAACAAACACCAGCCCGAATCAAAAAGTTTTGGTAACTGGATATGGTACCCAGGTACAGGCTTATTCTGAACGGTTATCGCCAAGTATATATTTCTGTGCAACGCAAACCAGGTTAGCAAAGCAACGATTTTTCAAAGATTTGAAGCAGAATAAACCGGAAATGATACTTGTCCCGTTGTTCCCTGAGTATAAGTTGTTTATTGATGCCGACCTGCGGTCATTTATTGATAAACTGGTTGCAAAGGATTATTATTTTGACAGATGTATGTTTAACTATAATATTTTTAAGATCAGAAAATGAACTGTTTGATTAAGTTGAGTAGCTGAGTGGGTTTTAGTGTGAGGGCTGGTTATAGTGGGCGCGGTAACGGGTATATCAACTTGTTATTATCTAAGCTTATTCACCAACATCCCCACCACTTCTTTAATATAGACATCCCACAATACCAAAGCGCCGCCATCCGGCACAAAATCAGCCGGCGAGGTGTTGCCCATGCCAGCCATATAGTTACATGGATACGGTATCACATTTATTTGCTCCTTTTTAAAGATACCAAGCGAACGGCGCATGTGAAAACCCGAGGTAACCAATAAATACGGGGCCTTTAAACCAGCTTTTTGGAGGATGGGTTTTGTAAAAGCCGCATTTTCGATGGTATTTCGGCTACGGTTTTCAATTAAAATACAGCTGTCGGGTACATTAAATAACTTTAATTGCGTTTTAACCCAATCACTTTCGGGCATGCCGTCGCTGATCAGTGTACCATTGCCTCCGGAGATCAAAATGTGCGAAACTTTTCCTGTGGAAAATAATTTAAGTCCCTGTATAAAACGATCTGCCGATACATTGAACAAAAATTTGCCATCCTTGCCCTCTGACGAAAATCCGCCTAAAACAATAGCGCAGCTATAATTATCCGATCTTTTTAAATCGCTGGTATGAATATCCCAGCGACTTGCAAATTGATTGAGTAAAAAATCGTTGGTAAAAATGAGCAACAATATTGCTGACGCGATCAGCAGCCTTTTTTTTAGGGGCTGCTTTTTGATGATCAGGCCTGCAATTAAACAGGCCAGGATCCATGTTAAAGGATAAATAAAGAATTCGAGAATTTTTGAAAAGAAAAAAAACATATTACTGTGCTGATTTGGCTAAAGTACTTTTTTGTTTGCTAAGATAATACTTAAAGTAAAAACAGGGTTCATTCGTCTGCTATAATAAAAAGGAAAAACGAACGAATGATTGAAAGATCAAAAAATATAGTTAAGGTGGTTAGTGATTATGGCAAAGGGCTTTTTAATTTTATCAGGAGGAAGGTTGCAAGCGAAGCTGATGCAGAAGATATTTTGCAGGACGTTTGGTGCCAGTTAAGCAATATTGATGACGAAGTTGAAATTTTGCAGCTGCGTGGCTGGCTGTTTAAAGTGGCGCGAAATAAAATAATAGACCGGGGCAGGAAAAAAACTGAAGAATTGATAGACGACCTTATTTACCAGGAAGAGGATGAAGAATTTGATTTTGCGGATATTTTACTGCCGGACGATGACGACCCGGAATCGATTTACCTGAAAGAATTATTTTGGGGCGAATTATTTACCGCTTTGGACGAATTGCCCGAAAAACAAAGGCTGGTTTTTATATGGAACGAACTGGAAGATAAAACCCTGCAACAAATTGCCGATGAAACCGGCGAGAACCTAAAAACTATTATCTCCCGGAAAGGCTACGCCGTAAAACATTTACGCAGCCGGCTGCAAACTTTATACAATGAATTTTTAGATTATTGAAGCGATATAGATACATTTACGTGCAAAATTTCTGCTAAAAATGGAACGTAAGCTGTTATACCTGCTTTATTTTTTTGCCGCCATCCTGTGCCTGAGTGGCCTTGTGATGTTTTTATGGAATATCATCCTCCCACAGGTTACGCATCTTACCAAAATAGACTATTGGCAAGCTCTTGGCTTAACGGTTTTAGCCAGAATATTATTTGGGAGGCTTTCTTTTGGTGGTTGGTTTAGAGGTGAGAGGCCGTCTGATGCTTTGAAAGATAAATTGATGACGATGGATGAAGGTGACCGCGCTTCGTTTAAAGAGGAGTGGAGGAAGCGGTGTGAGGGGCGGAGATAACTTTTGCCATTGGGAGCGCAGCGTGGCAATCGCGAACATATTGCCATTATCCACAACCGAAGGGCATAGTTCGCGATTGCCGCGCTCGTTCCTCGCTCGCAATGACAAATTCGCGTTCCCAAAAAAAAATAAGTAAATTTCTTAAAGTAATTTCTAAGCATCTCCGTCTTCACTAATAGAAGGGGCAATAAAGCCGTTCAAAATAAAGAAAGACAACATGTTTAGAGATCATAATTCAGCAAGGGGCGCACAAGGCTGCGGCCATGCGTTTGGAAAACACGGCCATTTCGGCCACCACAGGGGCGAACATTTTCGCAGGCCAAAGTACAGCCTGCCGATAAACATCGCCGATAACGAAGCAAATTTTGAGGTTTATGTTTATGCACTTGGCTATGGTAAAGAAAATATCAAAATATCGGTACAGGATGATGTTTTATACATCAGCGGTACACGTACAGTTGATGAGGAGAACCTGCCAAGCTTCAGTAAACAGGAATATCCTATCAAATCATTTGAAAGGATGCTGAACCTGAACGGGCAGGTGGACGTTGCCGCCATCAGCGCGAAACAGGAAGACGGTGTATTGATCGTCACCCTGCCTAAAAATGCCGAAGCGCAAAAACCTTCGCAGGAAATACCGGTTAATTAATTGCTTTAGGGCGAAAAAGAAAGCCTTCCGCGGTTTCTAAAACTTCGGAAGGCTTCTTTTTTTGTGGGGTTCTTTACTACTCGTTAAAGCCAGTATCCCTTAACCTGATATAATCATCCAAAGTCTCAACCTTAACGCCTTTACCGCGCATTTTTTTGATGAACTCGGCATTTACGCCATGATCGCGTAATTCCTGGGCCTTATCGAGGGTTAGGTTTTTAAAGCCTAACTCACTAATGCTCCTGATGAATTCGGGGTTTACGCCATGATCGCGTAGCTCCTGGGCTTTCTCAAGGGTGATCCCTTTGTAGCCCATATCCTGGATACTGTGGATAAATTCAGGGTTTACGCCATGATCCCTTAATTCGGTGGCCCGTTCGAGTGTGATGTTTTCGTAACCCATTTTTTGGATGCTGGTAATAAATTCGGGCGTAACACCATGGTCACGCAGTTCAAGCGCATTATCCAACGGAATATTCTGTTTAAAGCCCATAATATGAAAGCTGTTTACAAAGCGGGCGTTTACGCCATGTTCCCGTAGCTCGATAACTTTACTGAGTGCAGGATGTCCCCAGCTTTCGCTTTTAAATAAGCCAAAATAGTCTTCCATTACTTTTCTATTAAGGTCCTGTTGTGCAAGGTCCTTTAAATTTTCGTTGGTGACGGTTGCATAGCCGTGTTCCTTCAGGAAATCAAAATAGCCTTTATTGATATCGGTAAAAAAGATATCCAGCATAATTTCTTTATCAAGGCCCGAATAGCCTTTTTCTTCCAGGTAGGCTTTAAAGCCCGGATTTTCGACAAAGGAATAAAATCCCCGGCCCTTACCGCCTTCAAATTCGCCCTTGAAGGTTACGGTACCCGATTCACGGCTTAACTTAAATGAGCCTTCTGTACTGCCGGGCAACGCACCCAGTTCGGACAATAAAAATGTACGGCCGGTACTCCAGTCTTCGCCTGTAAAATCAATGTGGACCTTTTCGTCTTCAATATATGCTACCCAGGTGCCGGGCACATGGCTGCCGCCAAACCCCCATCCGTCCCCATCGTGGCGGACGTTTGTTTTTACCTTTACCTTAACTTTTGTTTGTGCCGATACGATACACACCCCAAGCAACAAGGCGGTAGACAGGCAGATAATTAATATTTTTTTCATGACCATTTTAAAATTAACAGGTGTTTAACTTAATCAACTCAATCTAACCTACCCGATAGCTATCGGGTCAACCAAGCAACTTACTTATCATCCTCATTAAAAGCGCTCTTCAACTGGATATACTTCCTTAAGTTATCCGATTTAAACCCTTTTTGCTGCATCGCCGCCACATATTCGGGGGTAACACCGGTTGATTTCAGGGCAGGCAGTTCGTTTAAAGGGATATCGTTGAAGCCCAGTTTTTTAAACCCATTAACGTACTCGGGTGTGATACTCATTGATTTTAGCGCGATCATACTGTGCATCTGGATGTCCTTGTATCCAATATCCTCGAAGCCCTTGATATATTCAGGGGTGATGTTTTGTGATTTTAAAG
>Ga0206909_1138_pt1 | contig 13255 bp, 16 predicted proteins | sample Alteio_BWOrgHeat_76_FD_152943 | JGI IMG/M metagenome (GOLD analysis project Ga0206909, IMG submission 152943) | Enriched cells from forest soil in Barre Woods Harvard Forest LTER site, Petersham, Massachusetts, United States -... | ecosystem: Environmental > Terrestrial > Soil > Temperate forest >...
CCCAACCCGGCAGTATACTACGTTCAAAGCGATATCTCCTTCCCGCTGGAACAAACCCTGTTGCCCGTAGCGAAACGGAGTTTAGTGAAGTATATTTCGAGTGCAGCGTGACGATGTGCGGATTAAGAAAATGGATGGATGGACTGATGCGAATTTTGTTAATGCGGAATTATCGGTTAAGAATTAATATCCCAGCTGTCGCTTTCTCATTTGCACATCGATTTCATCGGCACATCCTTTTCATTTCAATATCAAAACCGGCCTGGTTGCATTTAATGTCAACGCCCTGGTAATACTGCGGTGTGTGAGGTTGTAAAAGAAGCTGTATTTACCGGGGAGCGCGATGATAAGCTGCGGGTTATGTTTGCGGGCAAAATCAAGTATGCCGTGGGTCTTTTCTTTGCCGTTGCGTAATGAAAAATAACCATGGTAAGGCATCAGCGGCACAATGCCCACCGGGTCTATCACCAGGCATTTTTCAACAAAATCATAGATCTCCCGGCCGGTTTGGATGGCCGGGTCCATTTTTTGCAGGGCGTAAGTGATGATCGTTTCAATCTCGCGCATGGAGCTGTCGTCATCTACAATTTTTTGGTACGTCAGCTTTACGGCTTCAACATCCGCCTGGGTTAAGCGTTGTGGAAAAGCCTGTTGCAGCATGCTTTTATTCTTTTTAAAATAGAGGAGGTTATTGAAATGAAAGATCAGGTCGGTAAGGTTGGGGTATAGCTTGCTTTTATCAAAATGGCGATTTATTTCCTGTAAATAGTCCAGCAGGATGTACTTTTTATGCTCGAAATCGATCGAACCTTCGATAAACCAGTTTTTACTTAGTTCTTTCATTTTTTACATTTCCTTTCTAACGACATTTACCCCCTCTGTCTCCTTCGTCGACATCTCCCCCCTAAATATAGGGGGAGAAATTGTTTTTTCGCTCCTTCCCTAAAACCTGCCTGCCGGCAGGCAGGTTAGGGGAGGCCGGGAAGGGTATTAGAACAATGTCCGAATATTTCCACGCTCCTCGTACGCGTTTCTACCCCCTCTGTCTCCTTCGTCGACATCTCCCCCTAGATTTAGGGGGAGAATACGCCTGGGTATTTTAAATCACATTAAGCGTTAAATTAAACAAAAAACACCAATTTTGCAATATGCCTTTAGGAACCCTTTTTTTAATACCCGTACCCCTGGCCGACGAGGCTGCCGCAAAATCATTTACGCCTTATTTGGTTGATACGATAAACAACATCAAAGAGTTTATTGTGGAGAATGAAAAAACCGCGCGCAGGTTTTTGAAAGAGGCCGGACTAAAAACCCCGCAAAGCGAATTGCTGATCCACGATTACGGCAAACATAACCGTGCCGACGGAACCGGTGAATTTTTTAAAGGATTGCAAGCTGGCAATGATGTTGGCCTGATGAGTGAAGCGGGCTGCCCCGGCATTGCTGATCCCGGTGCTGAGATCGTAGAGAAAGCACATCGGATGGGTATTAAAGTAGTGCCCCTGGTTGGGCCGAGTTCCATATTGCTGGCATTGATGGCTTCGGGATTTAACGGGCAAAGTTTCACTTTCCATGGTTACCTGCCTATTGATAAACTGCTGCGCAGCAAAAAAATAAAAGAACTGGAAACCATTGCCGAGGGCAACGACCAAACGCAAATATTTATTGAAACACCTTTCCGCAACAATGCGTTGCTGGAGGAGATATTAAAAACGGCAAACCCCAAAACGCGGCTGTGCATCGCCACCGACCTTACTGCAACTACGGAGTTCGTACAAACAAAAACCATCGCCGACTGGCAAAAGAAGATCCCCGAGCTGCATAAACGTCCGACTATCTTTTTACTTTTTCACCGATGATCCGTGACGGTAAATGAACAGCATACCCAGGTACTGATTGTTGGCGCCGGCCCATCAGGGCTGATGATGGCGGCACAATTGCTGAGGTATGGCGTGCAACCCGTTATTATCGATAGCAAAAAGGGCCCGACCGACGAATCGAAGGCACTGGCGGTACAGGCACGATCGCTGGAGATCTATCGCCAAATGGGTGTTATTGACCGCATTCTTGATGGCGGCAAACACGCCGAAGGTTTGTCGTTTAACATCGGCGGCAAACCAGTTGCATCACTTTCATTCAATAATGTTGGTGAGGGGCAAACAGCCTTTCCTTTCATCCATCTTTATCAGCAAAGCAAAAACGAAAAACTGCTGCTCGATTTTTTAACGCAACATGTTTGCCCGGTTTATTGGGAAACCAATTTAATGTCGCTTAAACAAACAGAACCAGGAGGGGAAGCGGTAATTCAAAACACCGCGCAAACCGTAATTCTCATCTGCGATTGGGTGATTGGCGCCGATGGGCCGCATAGCACCGTTCGCAAGCAATTGCAAATCCCTTTTAGCGGCGACACTTACGCCCATGAGTTTTACCTGGCTGATGTTGAACTGGATAACGAAGAACTGAACGACAGCTTTGTTCAGCTTTGCCTCGGCAAGCATGGCTTTGCGGGCTTTTTCCCGATGCCGGAATCTAAACGGTATCGGATTATCGGTAACCTGCCGGATGGCCTGGAAAAAAAGGAAAACCTCGCCGTTGAAGAGATTTTGCCGTTCCTGAAGGATATTTCAGGCATAACGGTAAATGTTAAACATAATTATTGGTTCACCACCTACCGCCTGCATCACCGTATGGCGGATAAATTCAGGCAACAACGATGCTTTTTAATTGGTGATGCGGCGCACATCCACTCACCTGTAGGCGGGCAGGGGATGAACACAGGCTTGCAGGATGCATATAACCTGGCCTGGAAACTGGCTGGTGTAGTGAACGGCCGTTTGAAAGAATCAGTATTGGATAGTTACTCCACCGAACGTATGCCTGTTGCGAAGACGCTGCTCAATACTACCGACAGGCTGTTTAACATCGTGATGTCTAACCGATGGTACACCCGGTTATTTAAAAGGTACCTGATGCCGGCCGTATTAAAATTTGCCTGGAACAACAAAGGCATAAGAGAAGCGCTTTTTAAACGTGTTTCGCAAATCGACATTAATTATAGGGACAGCGCTATCAACCTCCACATTAGCCAATCCACAAAAATAAAGGCCGGCGACAGGCTGCCTTACCTAAAAGTGTTCGACGAAAAAAAACAGGAAGAAACTGACCTGCACGAATGGTGCAGCAAGCCCGGGTTTACGTTTATTGTATTGGGAAAACTTTCGGAAAGCGACCTGTTCACCCTTGCCAAATGGATCACCCAAAACTATTCGACCATATTAAATTTCTTTTACATGCCGCCATCTGCCAAAAACCTGCATGTTTTCGAGGCATTTGAAATGACGAGCAACCAGGTACGATCGCTTATTATCCGCCCGGATATGCATATCGGCTTTTTAAATGACAAGGTAGATATGGTTTTGATGGATAATTATTTAAGGAATGTAGTAGGAGTGGTGAAAAGTCCATAGTCGATGGACCATTGTCCATAGCTATAAGAAATATGTTTTTTGCTATGGTCCATGGACTATCGACCATTAACTACCCATGTATCGTTTCCGTCTTTCCGTAGTTTTTTACTACCTGCGCTTCGTACTCCAGGTATTGTTTCCAGCGCGCGTCGACGTCAATATGACCGCAATATTTTTTAGCCAGGCGAATGAACATGGCGTAATGAGTGGCCTCACTGATCATTAGTTCATGGTAAAATGCAGATAGGGCCGCATCATTGATATTTTCGGATAAAACCTTAAAGCGTTCGCAGCTGCGGGCCTCAATCATCGCCGAAAAAAGCAAACGGTCAACCAGTTGCTCCGTCCGTCCGCCGCCGATGATGATGAATTTGCGCAGCTCGTTAACGTAATTATCCTTACGCTCACGGCCAAGCACAAAGCCTCGTGCTAGAATTATGTCATGCACACGTTTAAAGTGGTCCATTTCTTCCATAACCAATCCCGTCATTTCCTGAACCAGGTCGGACAGGTTGGGGTTTTGAACGATCAGCGTAATGGCATTGCTGGCCGCCTTTTGCTCACAAAAAGCATGATCGGTTAATAACTCTTCGATATTGCTTTCCACCACATTCTTCACCCAAAGCGGGTCGGTAGGCAACTGTAGTTTTAGGATGGTTTTTTCGCTCACCTTACAAAGGTAGTCGATATTGCCCTTCTTTTAAAGGGGCATACAGTTGATTTGGCGGCGACAAACTTCGATTTTTTAAAAACAAAACGCATTGCTACCCATTGTAATAGTACAACAAACAAATTATAATATGCAAAACCACAATCATAGCGCACTGATCCAAAAATTATTGGATTGTGCCCTCGCCTGCGAAAATTGCGCAACTGCCTGTCTTCACGTGGAAGACGTGGCCGCCATGGTGCGCTGTATTGCCCTGGATAGGGATTGTGCCGATATATGCACACAGGCCGCAAGACTGTTAAAGCGAAACTCCGAAATAGGCCATCAATATTTGGTTTTATGCGAAGAGATCTGCCGGATGTGCGCTGCCGAATGCGGCATGCACCAACACGACCATTGCCAACAATGCGCCAAAGCCAGCAATGTCTGTGCCGACGCCTGCCACGCGCATCATCACCCGATAACGCAAGATTAGTTAAGCTGTTGAATGAGTTGGATTAGGTTGATTAAGTTGGGTAAGTTTTAACCTAATCAACCACTCACTTAATCAACCTAATCAACTACCTATACAAATGCTTAGCCTCGATAAACTCCAATACCACATCCGGAACAAAATATTGTACGTTCTTTTTTTGCGCGATCGATTGGCGGATGAAAGTAGCCGATAGTTCCATCAACGGCGTCATGGTAATGGTTACGGAAGAATGTGTAGCCAGATCGGTATTTTCATAGCCGGGACGGGGGTAAACATAGATCTGGTAGTCGCGGAGGATCAATTTATAGTTTTTCCATTTGGGTAAGGATACCAGGTTATCCGATCCCATAATGAGCGCGAACTCATGTTGGGGGTATTTTTCTTTTAAATGGGTAAGGGTGTCAATTGTATACGATGGCTGCGGCAACCGAAGTTCCACATCGCTAACCTCTAATTTTACAGAGTTATCGGTAGCCAGTTTGGCCATTTCCAGTCGGTCGTAGGTGTTGATCAGATCGCCATATTTTTTCAGGGGATTTTGCGGCGATACTACCAGCCAAACTTTATCCAGTGTAGTATAATTGGCCATATAATTGGCTATAATCAAATGCCCAACATGTACAGGATTAAATGAACCGAATAGTAAGCCTATCTTCATCAGTTTGCAGTTTTTAGTTGGCAGTTTGCAGCATTGTCGGCGCTATCCCGTTGGCTGGTGACAACGGAACTTAAGCTTTTATCCTGCACCAAACTTTCCGGGGTTATCAATCATATATTGAACAAGTCGTCCTATCTCATCGGATAGTCCATGCAGTTTATTATATACTTCTATAGTAATGTATTCACACTCTTTTGCAAATTCAAGCCACCCTTGTGTTTCACTGTTTTCCATATCGACATCTGTCAATTTGCTCACAAAATGATTTGGATATTTTCGCTTTCGATAGGCTTCAATAGTGCAAATATTGGTCGACCTCGAAGACCTGCGGATTTGATCTGTTAAGGAGTACGTTTCCTCCCTGGGGAATTGCTTAGTAGCAACGAAAATCTCCATTGCAAGAACAAAGCTTTTCTTATACAAAACTAAATCCTTATAAGTGCCCATTTCTTAACCCTGCAAACTGCCAACTAAAAACTGCTAACTAATCCTTTGTGATAAAATTTTGAACGAGTTGTTCCGCTTCCCTGCATGCCGTTTGAAGATCGTGATTTTTTAGGATAATATCAAATTCGGGAGCATAATTCAATTCTTTTTCTGCTTTTGCAAAACGTTCCTTCAGTTTTTCGGGACTATCCGTGCCGCGTCCGGTCAAACGTTCGATAAGTACCTCCAGCGAAGGGGGCTGCACAAAAATAGCCAGCGCCTGTCCGTCGTATTTGCGTTTAAGGTGCAGGCCGCCTTCCACGTCAATGTCGAAGATAACGGTTTTACCCTCGTTCCAGATCCGTTCAATTTCGGTACGCAGCGTTCCGTAAAATGTTCCGGAATACACCTCCTCAAATTCAACGAATTGTTTTTTGGCAATACGGTGCAAAAACTCTTCCTTGCTGATAAAATAATAGTCTTTGCCATGTTGTTCGTCTCCGCGTGGCTTGCGGGTAGTGGCCGATACAGAAAACTCAAGATTGGGTATTTGACCCAGCAGGTGCTGCACGATGGTGGTTTTGCCTGCCCCTGATGGTGCTGAAAAGATGATGAGTTTACCTTGTGGGTTCATAGTTCATGGTTCATGGTTCATAGTTAGAAGGGGTTTAGTAGTTTGGAGGTTTTATTTTCCTGCCATGAACTATGAACCATCAACTATGAACAACTTACAACACATTTAGTAACTGTTCTTTAATTTTTTCCAATTCCTCTTTCATCCCCACTACCAGTTTTTGCATGTTGGCATCGTTTGCTTTCGAGCCGATCGTGTTTATTTCGCGGCCTATTTCCTGCGAAATAAAGCCAAGCTTTTTGCCGTTGGCATCGTCGTTTTTTAAGGTTTCGATAAAATAGTCGCAATGGGCCTTCAGCCTGATCTTTTCCTCGGTAATATCCAGCTTGTCAATATAGTAGATCAGTTCCTGTTCAAACCTGTTCTGGTCTATCGCTTCGCGTCCAACAGCTTCTGCTAAAAACTGGTTTAAGCGTTCTTTGATCACCGGAACGCGTTTTGGCTCCTCGATCTCTATCAGTTCCAGATTTTTTAAAATGATGCCGATCCGCATTTTGGCGTCGCCTTCCAGTATTTTACCTTCGTCAACCCTAAACTGGTTGAATGCGGCCAGCGCTTGCTTAAATACTTTGTCAGCAACCTTCCATTCTTCCTCAGACACCGTCTCCTCGTCATATTTAACCACTTCAGGCAAGCCAAGGGCTAATTGCAATAAATTGCCCGATTGTTCGTCCAGGTCAACGCTAACGGCTTTCAATTGATCGTAATAGTGTTTCAGCAGCACTTTATCAATTCCGGCAGCTTTTACGGTTGAATCAGCTTTCTCAACATTGAAGGACAAATTTACCTTGCCGCGCTCAATTTGCTTGCTGCATTCATTACGTACCTGGAATTCTTTTTCGGTAAAAGATTTTGGCAGGCGCAGCGATAATTCAAGAAATTTACTGTTGAGCGATTTGATCTCAACCGTATATTTCGAACTTCCGGAATCAATACTGGCAATTCCGTAGCCTGTCATGGATTTTATCATACGCAAAGATAGGGATTTAGTCCGAATCCCGATAGCTATCGGGACGGGAAAGACCGAAAGTCCGAAAGCAAAATCAGGCCAATTATTCCCTTAAGTGTTCTGCTTTCGGTCTTTGCTGACTTTCGGACTTATTGACTCCTAACATTAACACTTTTTCACACTTCCTCTCAAATAGTATCTTTAAGTTTGCAGTTCAATTCATTAGCATGGGTACCGCTTGTCGTTTATTGTTCATACTATGCTTATTTGCCGGTTTACATGCGGCAGGGCAGCAGGTATTGACCATACGCGGCGTGGTATCAAAGAAATTGAGTGGTGAGCGAATCCCGGCTGTGTTGATCCATAATTTAAGGAACAAAGAGTTGATGATGAGCGATGAGCTGGGCTGGTTCACCGTCAAAGCGATGGCTGGCGATACACTGCTGTTTACAAAAGAAGATTTTACCGACCAAAAAATTGTAGTGCTCAACAACAGTGATATGCCTGTCTCTATGCAGCCGATAATTAAACTATCAACCGTAACCATCCAGGGGCAAACAAAAAGGCAGGAATTAAATGATATTTTAAAGGACTATAACCGAAAAGGCGTTTACTATAATGGCAATCCGCCGGTTATGTCGATGATACTAAACCCATTGAACGACCTGCATACCTGGTTTGGAAAGGATGCCAACGATCTTCGCCGTTTTAAAAACTTTACGAAAGGCGAACTCGAAGCATCGGAAGTTGACCGGAGATACACCGTCACCCTGGTGAGAAAAGTAACCCATGCACCGGATACGACGATAAAGAAGTTTATGGAATATTACCGGCCGTCGTACGAAGATATTAAGGCTTGGAACGATTATGACCTGATGAAAAAGGTAAAAAAGACCTACGATTTCTATATAGCAAACAAATCAAGACTGGGCCAGCCGAAGCCTGTTTTTACAACCACCGGTAAATCATTGGAGCCCGTGTCGCTGGATGACGGGACGATAAAATAAAATCGGCATAAATTCCCCCCGCAGGGGGTTAGGGGGCTACGGTTTATATTCCCAAAGTCTCACACGCTTTTTCAGCGGCCAGCTTTTCGGCGTTTTTCTTATTAAATTCTTTGCCGTGGCCCATCACTTCGCCATCTATAATGGCCTGCACAGTAAATAGCTTGGTGTTTTCGCCGTCTTCGTTGCTCACCAGGTCGAAGGCAATGTCCTTGCTATGGCGCTGGCACCACTCGATCAGCTTGCTTTTGAAATTGGTTTCCGTTTGCTCCAGGGTATGGATATCGATGTGCGATTTGATGATATGGTTAACCAAAAAGCTTTTGGTAAAATCGTAGCCTTTATCCAGGTAAATGGCGCCAACAAGGGCCTCAAACGCATCGCCGAGCAGCGATCCCTGCCGCGATGAGTTAAGCATCCGGCTATCATACTCAATCAGCTTATCAAAGCCAAGTTTACGTGCCAGTTGGTTAAGATTAACCCGGCTAACTATTTTCGAGCGTAATTCCGTTAAAAAACCCTCGTCTTCGTAAGGGTATAATTTAAAAAGCACTTCGGCCACCACGCTGCCTAAAACCGCATCACCTAAAAATTCAAGCCGTTCGTTACTGTTCTTTACCCCTTTTTTTACGTTTTGCGCTACCGATTTATGGCGGAAAGCCATACGATACAAGGAAATATTGCCCGGAACGAAGCCCAGCAAATTCTTTAAGACTTTTACGTATTTTCTATTAGGGGAAATGTAGAGTTTGTAAAAACGACTTATAGGCATCCGGTTTATTTATTCTTCGTATTTTTTAAATATCACAGAGGCGTTATGCCCGCCGAAGCCGAAACCATTGCTTTGGGCAATGTTTACGATCCGTTTTTGAGCTTTATTAAAGGTGAAGTTAATTTTAGGGTCAAATGCCGGATCGTCAGTAAAGTGGTTGATGGTCGGAGGGATAATGTCATTTTGTATCGCAAGGATAGCTGCAATGGCTTCAACCGCACCGGCAGCGCCCAGCAGGTGGCCCGTCATTGATTTGGTTGAACTGATATTTACTTTATAAACATGTTCGCCATAAACATCCTGGATAGCCTTTACTTCCTGCGGATCGCCAATTGGGGTTGATGTGCCATGGACGTTCACGTAGTCAATATCGGCAGGGGTTATTCCGGCATCTTCAAGCGCGTGGCGCATTACCAACGCAGCTCCAAGCCCTTCGGGGTGTGGTGCAGTCATGTGATACGCATCAGCGCTCATGCCACCGCCAATCATTTCAGCATAAATTTTTGCACCCCTTGCTTTGGCATGCTCCAATTCTTCCAAAATAATGGTGCCTGCACCTTCACCGGCAACAAATCCGTCGCGGTCAAGGTCAAATGGGCGCGATGCTGTGGCAGGGTCGTCGTTCCGTGTAGAAAGCGCATGCATAGCATTAAACCCGCCGATACCGGCTTCGTTAATGATCGCTTCGGAACCACCGCTGATAAACATTTTAGCTTTACCCAAACGGATATAGTTAAATGAGTCGATCAGTGAATTGTTTGAAGATGCACAAGCTGATACAGTGGAGAAGTTTGGCCCGCGTAAACCATATTTAATGGAAATATGCCCCGGGGCAATATCGGCGATCATTTTTGGGATAAAGAACGGGTTGAATCGGGGAGATCCATCGCCTTTAGCGAAATTAACCACCTCATCCAAAAACGTTTTTAATCCCCCGATACCTGATCCCCAGATAACGCCTATGCGGCTGGTATCCAGTTTTGTAAAATCTAATCCGGCGTCTTTTACCGCTTCTTCCGTAGAAAATAACGCATATTGAACAAAAGGATCAAGTTTTCTGGCGTCTTTTCGGCCCAAAAAACCATCCGCGTCAAAGTTTTTAACCTCGCAGGCGAATTTAGTTTTGAACTTTTCGGTGTCAAAACTTTTAATTAAGGCAGCGCCACTCACTCCATTGACTAACGATTCCCAATATTCAGGAACGGTATTACCAATCGGAGTAAGCGCTCCAAGCCCGGTTACAACAACTCTTTTAAACTCCATTTAATAATGTTAGGGAGTTTCTTATTTAACGTTCTTTTCAAGGTAAGCAACAGCCTGGCCTACAGTGCCGATAGTTTCGGCCTGATCATCAGGAATAGCCACGTTAAATTCTTTTTCAAACTCCATGATTAATTCCACGGTGTCCAACGAGTCGGCACCAAGATCATTGGTGAAGCTAGCTTCGGGTGTTACTTCGGATTCGTCAACACCTAATTTTTCTACGATAATAGCTTTTACTCTTGAAGCGATATCAGACATAGTCTTATAGTTTAATGATTAATAAAAATTTTGTGCAAAGGAAAAATAAATTCTGATAAATATCAAATCTAAAAACTTTTGTATAATCTGCAACAAAATTTTATTGCAAGAGTTTCGATTTGTATTTTTACCGCTGCAAAAGTAATGATTTTGAACAGGAAATTTTTAAAGTTTGAGATCGATCTGGATTTTGTTTTGATCGCCGTTACCACTTCGTTAAAAGATTATCGTATTTGTTACCTTATAAATAAGTTTTTAAGCTTTAATTTTATTAAAACGCCCGATCTTTCGGTCGAAATCACACCCGGCGCAACGCCTGTTTTATTTTCATTATATAAATATAACCCTGAAAATAGCGAATCGGACTTTTATTTTATGGCCAATAAGGGCACCGAAGGCTACCTGATACCTGAAATGCGTAAAGCCGATTATTTTATTTTGATAAAAAATTATTTCGACGAAAACGACCTTGAAAGCCTTTTAACAACACTAAATAAGATACCTGAGATTGTAGCCGCAGTAAAGATTGATCCGAAAAAAATAAAATCACGGGAAAATCTCTTATTTTAGCGCAAATTTTTGCAGTGTCATCAATACACTACTTACAGCCAAAATAAGCCTGTTTTAACGTTAGAATATGAAATTACAATATAATCGCACTAAAATTGTTGCCACCATGGGTCCCGCGTCGGCAAAAAAAGATGTTTTGTTAGCCATGATAAGGGCCGGCGTAAACATTTGCCGCCTTAACTTTTCGCATGGAAAAGCGCAGGACCATAAGGCGGTGATTGACACCATTCGGGAAATCAACGATGAATATAAAACAAACGTTGGCATCCTGGCCGACTTACAGGGCCCAAAGATCCGTATCGGTTTGGTAAAAGATGGCGGCATTCACCTGGTTAACGGCTCGCGCATTAATATCACTACCCACGAGCGCATAGGCGACGAGAACGGCATATATATAACGTATGAAACCTTTCCGCAGGATGTACAGCCCGAAGAGATCATTTTGCTGGACGATGGCAAAATACAAATGCGGGTAATTGAAACCAACCGGAAAGATACCGTGGTTTGTGAAGTGGTACATGGCGGCATTTTAACCTCGCGAAAAGGTGTAAACCTGCCAAATACCAAAGTCTCCATCCCAAGCTTAACCGAAGAAGATCTTGAAAATTTAAAATATGCCCTTGAGTGGGATGTGGATTGGGTTGGCCTTTCGTTTGTACGCACCGGGCAGGACATCATGGAGCTGAAGAAAATTATTGCCGATAGCGGTAAAGCAGCGAAAGTAATAGCCAAAGTTGAAAAGCCCGAAGCAATTGATAACATTGACGATATTATTGCCGCCACAGACGGTGTGATGGTAGCCCGTGGCGACCTGGGCGTTGAAATGCCGCTGGAAGAAGTGCCGATGCTTCAGAAAATGATCGCCCGCAAATGTCGCGAAGCTTCGAAACCAGTTATTGTAGCTACGCAGATGCTGGAATCTATGATCACTACCCCGCGCCCAACCCGTGCCGAAGTGAATGACGTTGCCAACTCCGTATTGGATGGCGCTGACGCAGTAATGCTGAGCGGCGAAACATCGGTTGGTGAGTTCCCGGTTATTGTTATTGAAACAATGGCAAAAATTGTGCGCAATGTGGAAGAACACGGCTATCCTTTTAACAGCAATAAGGAATCAAACAGTGATAGTTCATCCATCAATTACCTGAGCGACGCGGTTTGCGGCTCGGCAGTTTACCTGGCTGAACATACCAATGCTGTAGGCATCGTTTCCATGACAACCTCAGGTTATACTGCTTTCGAAATATCAAGCTATCGCCCAAAAGCAAGCACCTATATTTTTACTTCGAACAAGCACCTGTTAAACGCATTAAGCCTGCTATGGGGTGTAAAAACCTTTTACATCTGTTTCGTGCGCCGCATCGTCAACATAAACATTCAGCACGATGTTTTCTTTCACATAGTTCGACAGGTTATTGGCTTCGACCAATATCAGCCCCAATAAACCAACCATCGATAATACCATGGCAATGCCAAAAACGGTAGATATATATATCGTTTTTGTTTTTTTTGCCGATGCGCTTTCTTCGAACTCTTCCATGTGTTTTGTCATTGGTTATTGGTCAGTTTTATTGGCGAATGCATTTCAAATTAGCATTCAAGTCCACTGTCTCACCATCTTATTTTGCGAAAATAAACCGGTTCAGTTTAACAAAATTTAACTAAGGATTCTATAATCTATGTTAAAAATCCGCCCGGTAAATCAGGCTGAATGATATTTTTATCGGGCGAAAATTGAGCTAAGTCATTATTTTATAATAGCTTTAAGGCCCGGCACCTTTGATAATGAGAAAACTAATCGTATCCAATACCATTTCTGTAGACGGCTTTTTTGAAGGGCCAAACCGGGATCTTTCGGGCTTTACCTTCGATACCCAAATGTTTGAGCCAATGGAATCGATATTCGACCGCTCGGATATGGTTTTAATGGGCAGGCATACCTATGAGTTTTTTGCTGCCTATTGGCCCGATAAAACGGCGGCTGACGACCCGGCGGCTGATTTTATGAATAAATCAACCAAAATGGTTTTCTCAAAAACCTTAACCGAAGTTCCCTGGGGAAAATGGCAAAACATTTCGCTGGTACGTGATGGCATGGAAGAAACC
>Ga0206909_1143_pt1 | contig 13216 bp, 14 predicted proteins | sample Alteio_BWOrgHeat_76_FD_152943 | JGI IMG/M metagenome (GOLD analysis project Ga0206909, IMG submission 152943) | Enriched cells from forest soil in Barre Woods Harvard Forest LTER site, Petersham, Massachusetts, United States -... | ecosystem: Environmental > Terrestrial > Soil > Temperate forest >...
CGAATTCCTTATCTTCTTTGGGGACAACGATCACTTGAGCAACTCCTTTGATCTTTAAAAGAGCCCTTTCAATTTCTTCAGGATGAATATTTTCTCCCCCTGAAACAAACATACTGTCACGCCGTCCAGTCACGGTCAGAAAACCTGCTTCATCCAATCGCCCTATATCACCGGTTGGAAACCACGATTCTTTCGTTTCACTCACAATGACAGGCAAATGAATTTTGGCACCAGCCACATAGCCTTTAAATAAAACTTCTCCCTTCACCAGTATTTCTCCTTCAGGAGAAATACTTAGCTGCCGATAAGGCAAAACTTTGACACACGGCTGATTGATCTGAGAGATCTTCCCCGTTGCCACTTGAGACGTCATTTCTGTTAAGCCATAACTTAAATAAAGGTTCAAGCCTAATTTTAAAGAATGCTCGATGAGCGTTTGGGGAATAGCACTGCCGCCAAGCAAAATACATTTAAGAGAGCGCAACAAATCATGATTCTTCTCATCAGCTATTAATCTTTGCAGCTGCGTACTGACCAAGGAAACATGCGTTGCTTTACCGCGCTGCATGGCAGACATTAAATCACCATCGGAGACGACCACTAAACCTGCTCCGGACAATAAACAACGCACCGTGATCGCAAGGCCGGATACATGATAGAGCGGTAAAGACAAAAGCCATCGATCGGCACTTGTCAACGGGATGATCTCATTTGAACCTTTAGCGCTATAAAAGTGATTGCCCCACGTATGCACGGCAGCCTTGGCCTCGCCGCTGGAACCGGATGTTGCAACGATAGTCACTTCCTGCTCTGGATCTAATTCCTTAAGCTCGCCTGCCTCAACTTGCTGCCTGGCATCAAAACAGACAGTACGTGTAATATCATCAGAACGAAACAAGCCCCGCGCATTGATCCTGGACACATAGGAAGAAATTGTTTTATCCGGCCAACGAGGATTGATCGGGGCAGCCACTGCTTTGATCTGCCATAAGGCTAATAATAAGATCAAATATTCGACGCTATTCTCATCGCAAATAGCAATACGATCACCGGGTTTTATTCCAATACCCTTTAGCTGCTTAATGGCGCATGCTAAATACAAAGACAGCTGCTGATTTCTTATTTGACGAGTACCCCAGAGGATGGAGAAATTATTATTCATCATACCAGGAATTCTTTTTTGATCATTCCCTGCTCATCAACGATCGGCTTGATACCTTTTAACCAACGTTCCGTCCCTAAACCTGCAATCTGGCCGCTGAGGCAAGCCAGATTAGCCAGGACCTTAAATCCCACAGGCGATTCAAAAGCAGAGCTGATAATGGCCTTGCGCTTTAAAAGCTTTGCTTCTTCGATCCAATCCAGTGTCGGCACAAGGCCTAAGATCATTGGCTTTAACACATACGCAATAACCCCTTCATGCTCTGCCAAAGGCGACGTACAGCGCCCCGGCGCCCTGATGCCGCAGCGCACTACAGACAGGGTTTCATCTAAAGCCACCCGCATCCGTGTCTCTTGATAAAAAGCATCCAGCTGTGTCACATCATTAATAGGTTCCTCGATAAAATCGATCCTCTGATTACCGACCAATTGAGCAAAGATGCATGCTTCTTTAAAATTCCATCCACGATTACCATCTAAACGCAAATAAGATTCCTGCTCTAAAAGCACCCTGATATCCTGGACTTTCTTAACATCCAGGGCAATATTACGGTCCCCAACTTTTAATTTAAACACCTTGATACCTTGCCCGGAAAATTTTCTAAAATCAGCCATCACTTCCTGATGGGTTCCCTGAAGTAAAACAGCTGTTTGAACATCCTTTAATTCAGCGCCTAAGAATTCCGCCAGGCTTTGGTTTGCGCTACGTGCAGCCAGTGTCAAAATAGCGGACTCCACACCGAAACGCACCGACGCACATAGATTCAGAATATGAGGATCATGCCGCAACATATCCAGTAGCTCATCTTTTTCAAGAGGAACTTTTAAGTCTTTCAAATAAGAACGTGTTTCTACCAGATCATGCTTGGTACGACGGATAGTTTCAAGGCTCATCCCCTCTAAAGGAGCGGTCTCACCCTGGACGCTTAAATTATCAGGTGTTTTAAGGGACAGATAAAAACCACTGCGCTCTTTGATGCTTGTACCGGCAAAAGTGAAAGGATTAAGAAAAGGAATCCTGAAAGGTGTAAAAGCAGCCTCGCTGATAATTAGCGGCTGCACAATATCCATCCTAAGGAAAAAAGCACACTGTAGATCATCAGCAGGCGGCCGGTTTGGCCCAAGACGCGGTTAAGGCCGGTACCATCTAAATGTGTGAAAGCTGCTTTCACACAGGGAATAGCAAAAAAACCGATCAAAGAAGCTGCGGCAACACCTTGATAGTCATCTGTAATAAGAACAACGGCAAAAGGTATTAATGTCGCAGCAATGATGCAAAAAAGATATTCGCTCATGGCAAAAGACCTGCCAAAACGTACAGCTAATGTCAACTTCCCTGCCCGACGGTCAGTATCAATATCCCTCAAATTATTAACAGCCAAAATAGCCATGGATAAAAAACCGGGAGCCAATCCTGCAACGATGACCGCCCAATTGATCTCTAAAGCCTGGGTAAAATAGGTACCTGCAACAGCGACGGGTCCAAAAAAGATCAGCACAAATATATCCCCCAGCCCCAGATACCCCAAAGGCTTTGGGCCCGCCGTATAAAAAATCCCTGAAATAATAGACGTTACCGCAATGACCAAAACAACCACCCCTGCGCGATGGATCAAATAAATGGAAGATAACGCCGCCAATACAAAAAAAAGTATTGCTGCCCCTAAAACCACCTCCGGCTTGATTAATCCTGCCTGTGTGACACGCGTTGGCCCTTGACGATCAGCCGTATCAGCACCCTTTTTGAAATCAAAATAATCATTGGCTAAATTGGTTCCAATTTGAATACACAATGCGGCAAGTGAAGCCATGATCGCCGATGGCGCATGAAAAAGGCCATCACCCAAAGCCATCGCTGTACCGATCATGACGGGAGCTATGGCAGCGGGTAAAGTTTTCGGACGAATAGCTAAGATCCAGGGATTCACTTAATACCCCCTATTGCTTGCTTCCCCAACGGGGAAGGAAATTCTTACGGTCGCTTCGGGAACTTAGAGAAATCAGGTTTACGTTTTTGCACAAAGGCATTGCGGCCTTCCTGGCCTTCCTGGGTCATATAAAATAAAAGGGTGGCGTTGCCTGCTAATTCCTGCAAACCAGCCTGCCCGTCGCAATCCGCATTCATGGCGGATTTGATGCAGCGGATGGCCAATGGTGAATGCTGCAAGATCTCACGGCACCATTTGACTGTTTCTTCTTCTAATTTTTTATAAGGGACAACGGTATTGATCAATCCCATTGCCAATGCTTCTTTAGCATTGTACTGACGGCAAAGATACCAGATCTCACGCGCCTTTTTCTGTCCGACGATACGTGCCATATAACTCGATCCAAAACCACCATCGAAAGAACCAACCTTGGGGCCTGTCTGCCCAAATCTGGCATTATCCGCAGCGATGGATAGATCGCATATCATCTGCAAGATCTGGCCGCCGCCAACCGCATAGCCTGCCACCATGGCGATCACAGGCTTGGGGCAGGAACGGATCTGGCGTTGAAAATCCAGGACATTCAAACGATTAGTACCATCTTTATCCTTGTAGCCGGCATCCCCACGGATCTTCTGGTCTCCACCGGAACAAAAAGCATCCTTACCTTCTCCGGTCAGAATGATCACACCGATCTTTTCATCGTCGCGCGCATCATCCAGTGCATTCATCATTTCTTTAACAGTGACCGGTGTAAAAGCATTACGACGCTCCGGGCGATTAATGGTAATTTTAGCAATACCATCCATTTTATGATAGGTGATCTCTTCGTATTTCTTGGCAACTTTCCATGGAAATTTCGACATAGGTACCCTTCTATTAAATATCAACCGGTTTAATGTACTAAAACTCTTGGATTAAACTCCTGGCCTTTATACCGCGGCAGTACGTGCCAGTGGGCATGCATGACGATCTGGCCGGCAGCGTCCCCGCAATTAGCCACGATATTAAACCCATCAGGCTTATGCTCTTTTAATAACAATTCCTTAGCTTTTTGGATCAGTTCAAACATAGCTACCGTCTCTTGGGGCGTTGATTCAAAAATAGTCACATGATGCCGCTTGGGGATCACCAGCATATGCCCTTGAGTGATAGGCTTAATATCATACAGGCAATAGGCCAATTCATTTTCCATGACCTTGGGTAAATTTTTGCAGAAGATACAATCAGTCATGCGCACCATCGCTATTGGCCTGGGCATTAGCTGGCGGCCATTCGTCATCCTGTTGGTCAGGCTTTGGGGCAGTACCCTCATCCGTACTCTTTTGATCCTGCTCCATTTGAGGAAAAGGGTCAAAATCTGAATTAGAGGTCGTTTGAGCAAAGACCTTTGGTAAGGCAATGGTTGTGACAATGATGGATAATAAGCAGATTATTTTTCTCATTTGAATATAAAATCTACCACAAATTCAGCTAAAGGTGAAGAAGGAAAATATTATTGCCGTAACGAAACAGTCGGACAATACATGCCTTTTATTTCTCTACGCCACCAGGGGCCATTTGAACCTCTTGTTTTAAAATCTGTGAAATGATACTCCCAAAAAGTAGCCTGGATATAACGCGGCGGATGATCAGGAAAAGGATTCTTAGCCAATAAATGCACGACTGACGGCTCCCCTTGTAAAAGACGGACGATGAGCACCATAAGCCATTGATTATCCCTCCAATCACTTAAAGAAGCAAACCACATCTGCCAATCCAGCCGCGGCTGATGCGGCATCGCCCAGCGAGGAGATCGATCGACATCACCTGGCTTGTATCGAAACTCGTATGGCCGCCATTCGTCACCATCATTACTCCCCTCTAGAATAATCTCATCCCGCTCGGTCGTCATCACCGCAAAAAGCCCGTAATTATTAATGCTGCGCACAGGGCTTACCGCTACGATCAGATTTTCAAGAGGCTTAGGTAAATAAAAACGCCCCAAAGAATTAGCTGTTAGGCCCAAACTAATGATTAGAATGATCGTCGCTAGCAATCCTGTCAGGATTTTGTAAAATATTCCCCCCTCCCCAACCTTCCCCGCAAGGGAAAGAGAAATAAATTTATAATGTTCATCTTCCAAAAGAGTCAGGCATAGGCCGATGGCCAATAAGTTAAAGAAACAATAATTGCCTGTGAGAATGATCAACAGCTGCAACCCTGTTATCCCAAAAAAGGCGATCAATCTTCCCCAGCGTCCAAAGAAAATAAAAAATGGGATAAAAATCTCTATGCCGAACAATACGGCACATGATAGTTTTTGAAACCACATCGGCAATTGATTGGCATACCAGCTGATCACATTGGGCAGTGGCTGGGTCAAATAATGAAAGCTCAATGCTGTCAGATGCGCCCAGTTCGTATCCCCGCTTAAGATCTTGACCATCCCCGATTCGAACATCAACCGGAACAATAGCCAGCGAAAGAGCCAAACGACAATGATGGAAGGACGGACAGAAGGTTTAAAATGGATCCGAAAAGGATGAGGAAATAAAAAAATAAGCAGAAAGCCGGCTTCCAGAAGTAAATTATCCCACTGAAAACCTAAAAATTCCTGGCCTGCAATAGTAAGGGATAGATAAAAGATCCAAAGCAAAAAAGCAGTTACACCAGGCGCTACACCCATCAAGAATAAAACTGAAAGGGCAACACCACCCCAGCATAAAAATAAAAGGAATGCATCACTGCTATTAAACCAGCACAGCGTCGGTGCTGCCCAAAAATGATCATTCCCTTTTTGCTGGGCGATAAAATGCAGGAAATCTGCGGCAGGTAAAATACCGTGACTGCCGATAAGGCCTATGATCTGGATACCTAAAGACCAAAAAGCTGCCAGATAAACCAAGGCCATCCAGCGGCTGAAAATCCAGGTAGAAAGGATCATAAATTGGAAAATTAGACTTTAAGGCTGCGCTCGAGATCTTCGACGTCTTTTTTAGCTTTGATCGGAGTAGTTTGAAAAATTTCGCAATAAACCTGGATGGCCAGTTCTTTCTCGCCTTCCATCAATAAATGACGGACATCGAACATAGTGGCTTTGCCTCTTTGCGGCAATTTGCCGCGGCGGCGGGCATCAATAAGAAACCACACCCGATAGGTATTAAAAAGGACCAGGAAACAAACTAAGACAATGAGGGTCGTATATAAAACGATCATGGATCAACCTTCCGCAAAACCATCGACCACTTGTTTGACTTCCATCTCCGCCTTGTCGATCTTTGCCTTGCACAACTTAACCAAATTCACAGCTTCTTTGACCTTCAAAGACAACTCATCAACATCTATATCATCGCTTTCGATCTTGCTGATAATTTCATCCAGCCGTTCGATCGCTTTACTGTACTTGATGTCAGCCATATTAAATTTTTACCTCACTATTAATTATACCATCTACCAACTGTGTTGTGATGCCTTTAATCCCTTTGACATCTTTAATGCTGCGTATCAAATGGCCATCTTGGCTTCTAGTGATGCTAAACCCACGCTTAAGCGTGTTTTGAGGGTCAGCCATTTGGACTAATTTTTGGTACTGGCTTATTTTAGTCCTTGAATTTTGAAGGTGCAAATAAATAATTTTCTTTAAATGCCCACTAGTGTCCCCTAACGATTGATGGGAATCTTTAAACCTCTTCGCTGGGCTCTTTTTGAGCGCCTCTGTGATGCTGGCCAGCCTTTGGTGATGGCTTTTGATCAACCCCAATGTCTGTGTTTGCAAGAAAACAGCATTATCTTTAAGCCGACGTCGCCTGCTTTCTAAGATATGGCGCAAGCCCTCGATGATACGCTCTTGACGGCCTTCAACGCCCTCAACGAATTCTTTTAAAAGATCTACCAGCAATTTAGCAATGGCGGTTGGCGTCTTGGCAAATGTATGCGCTGCCAGATCTGTGACGGTCGTATTGATCTCATGGCCTATACCGCTTAAAACAGGAACGCCCGATTGGGCAATGGCCATGGCGATCTTTTCACTATCAAAAGAACTTAGCTCAGCAATGGAGCCGCCGCCTCGCGTGATAACGATCACATCCACCTGGCCTGAACTTTCCAATAATTTTAAAGCCTTGATAATAGAACCCTCGGTATTCTTGCCCTGCATAATAGAGCTCACTAAAGAAACCTTAAAACCATACCCGCTGCGTTTGAGTTCTGAAATAAAATCATGATAAGCAGCTGAATCATGGGAAGTGATCAGGCCTATATTCAAAATAACATCCGGCAAGGCCAGCTGTTTATTCTTATCCAGGATCCCTTTTTGTTTTAAAAGTGCAATTAAACGCTGCCGGTCCTGGGCGATCTTGCCCAATGTATGGACAGGATCAATAGCCTCGACGATCAAACGCACCTGCCCATGCCCGGGATAAAAATCCACCTTGCAGAGGAACTTTACCTCAATATCATCTTTTAATTCAAAAGCGTTTTCGGCCTTTTTGAGGATGGCATCAATACGGGGACGGGCTTGGGCGAAAATAACAAGGCCGATACGGGCGGTGATGTCTTTAGTGACGGGGTCTTTTTCACACAATTCAAAGAATACATGTTTCTTGTCTTTACCTCGGTCATAGCCCTGGATCTCTCCGCAAATCCACAGGCTCTTGGGAAAACCGCTGTTTAAGACATCACGGATAAAATGATTTAACTCTGATACACTTAAAAACTCATCACTCATGTTTTTAATAAGCCCAGTTGCACCATTTCACGTTCCAGGTCCTGGCCCGCGAGGATGATCACAGCCTCCATGCCTTTAAGCTTCACATCCAATTCATGCTTTAACGCATGCAGTTTGCGGGCGTTCTCAGGGGTTTTATTATTAGTGTCCCCCGTGTACCAAATTTCATATTCCTTATGGCCTTTCAAAGAAAGGTTAAAATCTTCCATCGCACGGGCATACACCGCGATCGACGCATGCTTCTTGATGATATCCATCTCTTTAACCTTCGGCCACATATCCGTCAAGAAACCGCTGGTGATAAACTGCCTTTGGTCCATCACAAAAAAAAGCTCTAAATTCTTTTCCATCTCCGCCCAAAAATCAAAAAGGCTCTTCCTTAACTGCTTATCATTTGGATTATTAAATATTGAAAACATAAACTCCCCTACCAGGTTAAAGGTTTAAAACTCTTAAGTGAAATAGCCAACTCGCCCATATTGATAATAGGCAATATCGTCGAGTAATCATCGCTCCAGATACGGCCTTGATCTCTTGGGTTTATTTCAAGCGGCTGCCAATCCTGCTCCGTGATCAATTTCAAGAAACGGTCATCATCCCATGTCATGATACACCAAATGGAACGCATGTTAATACCACTATCCCCCACATCTTTGATGGCCACATACGCACCAGCCTCATCTGCAATTTTAGCTAATACCGGCTCTAAATTCAAATACCTATTTGTAATATGAAAAATTATCCCGCCCCGAGGGGCAAGCTTGCGACGATACTCCACCAGCACATCCTTGTTGACCAGATGGGTGGGAATGGAATCCCCGCTAAAAGCATCAATGACCAAAAGATCATACGCTGCATCAGGCGCCTGCTTTAATGAAAGCCTGGCATCACCTAAAATAACATTTACATCCCCCGGAGCCTCTGACAGGTACCAAAAATAATCTGAAGCCAGTTTATAGACATCCGCATCCAATTCATAATAATCAATAGGGCATGCCGGCTTTGAATAGATAGACAAAGCACCCGTCCCTAAGCCCACCACTCCGACACGTTTGGCCTGAAAAACATCGGCGATCAATAAACTGCCAATGGCTGAGATAGGGCTGTAATACCCCAAAGGAATGCGGCGTTTGTCTTCATCAACAAACTCAAGCCCATGCAAGGTGGTGCCATGCACTAATACCCTGACGCCACCCTTGGAATTATAGACCTCATAGACACCATAATAATTCCTTTTCTTGATTATAAAAGAAACGTTTTGCCAACTGGATTCCAAAAAAGGCGTTGCGAGGATAATACCGATTAAAACAGCTGCGAAGAATTTCTTATCAGAAGCTAAACCTCCGAATGAAAAACCGACAATGACCCATAATAAAACAAAAGACCACAGATGATATTCTTTGACAAATTCAGGCCAAACAAAGAATGCTGCTACTACCAAAAGAACACAAACACATAATTTGAGGACAGACAGCCTTGCGACTGCTTTTGGCATGATCAACGCAACCAAGAGCAAGCCCGTTAAATATTCGATCAATGTATTGGATATTAAAGGAATGATCCAGCTGGTCAATACCCCACCTAAAAATCCGCCCAAAGAGATCATGACATAAAACAATGTCATCTGTGTACTGGAAGAAGGTTTGGATTCGATGAGTCGATGCTGGGTATACATACAGATCAAAAATAAGAAACCACTAAGCAAAGCAATGACAAGAAGGACCGGAAGAAAATGTTTTTGCGGTAAAAAGTACATCATCGCGGCCAGACCAATAATGGGCCCGATAAAACGAATGATCCAGGATGGGCACCAGGGGTTTCTTTTAAAATTTAAAACAAAGCCCATCAAATAGATCCCCAAAGGAATCACCCAAAGCAAAGGCACCGGCGCCACTTCATAGGTAATGATATTAGTAACGGACAAAAACATCACCACTCCTGCAGCCCCCAGGCAAAGCCAGGACAAAATTTGCTTTATACTCACAGGAGCAACAACAATTGTCCTCTCCTCATCAAAACGACGCCCATCTGTCTTGATCAGGCCCCAGGCTAACCAATTCCCGAATACCAAAACAAGATACAAGGCACGCCAGATCTGTAATTGCTCTGTGTTGGTCAAATACTGCTCAAAAATAAATGGGTAGGTCAAAAGGGCTGCAAACGATCCTAAGTTCGATACTGCATAAAGCCCGTAGGGATTATCGCGTCCTTTGAGAAAAGAGGCTGAAAGCCAGCTTTGTGTCACCAGGCTCATGGTCGACAAGGCAAAGAAGACCGGGCCGATGGTGATTATTAAACGCCAGAATATATCTACAACTAAAGGCAAAGAAATAACGCCAAATGAAAGATGAAAATTAAGTAAAGGGAAAAATAAGAACGGGATGAATAAAAGCAGTAAATGGACTTTCAAATAGGACGACGTGCCCAAACGCTTTAAGAACGTATGCGCAAAAACATATCCAGCCAATAAAACCGCCTGAAAAAAAACAATACATGCCCCCCACACCAGATAGCTGCCGCCATAATGAGGGAGAAATAATTTTGCAACGATAAGTTCAATTTGAAATAATAAAAAAGCGGAAAGAAAGGTGATTACTATCAGTAACGGCATGCAGACATATTACGGGTAAATGAAACCTTTGTCATTGAAAAAATGAACTCAGTGATTCTTCCTGCCGCGGGTCAAAACATCCTGAAAATAGTGATGCACATCACCCAAGTCCTTATATGGGATACAAGGCAATTCTTCCTTGGTCATGAACTTTAATAAATTATCCTTGGCAAAAACAATATCTGAAACACGTGCCGGACAAAAATCTGAACGGCCATCCCCTACATAAACGATCAGTTTGTTTTCCGTCTTATCCTTAGTTAAATGGATCTTTTTGCAATGGGCACAGGACAAGCAAAAAGGGTTATCATAGGGGAAAGACGGGATGATGTGCTCACGATAAAAACGCAGCGTATTACCGTAAACTTTTAAATCCTTGATGCCATGATATTCCAGGATCCACTCAATGATACAGGTAAAATTATCGCTCAATATAACAGGTTTAATGCCTTCCTTGACCAACAATGCCAGTAATTGATGGAAATGAGGATCAAGCTCAGCCTTCTTAAGGAATTTATATAAAGCATCCTTGGAGATCCGCACATTCCTTAACTGCCCCTCCAGGCATTCCTTAGTCCCGATCTGGCCTTCTAACCATGCTTTTTCCAGGTTCATCCACTGATGATTGGTCGAGAAACGTTTGATGACATCAAACAAAACATCAGACTTGGTCATGGTATTGTCAAAATCAAAAAAAACACGGCAATTAGACAGGACGATCGGTGATTTGACTTCCAATTTTGATTCCAATTGATCAAGGCGATTGATAAATGGCATGATATTTTACGCGAGTTGAGGTTGTCCGGAAAAGAAACGCTGCATATGCATGGCCACCGTATTGCGTTCCTGGTCAGCCGTAATGATATGGTAAGAGTTATGTAAAAATACTATTTCTTTACGGTCTGATTTTACCTTGTTGTAAATAAATTGGGAATTGCGCTCACTGCTCATATCATCATGTTTGGCCTGGATAAGCTGGACAGGTGTCGAGATCCCATGCAGGCGGCCGCTTAAATGCTTTACCAATTTTTGTAATTGATATAACAGGGACACCGGGAAAAAAGGATATCCATATTGATGGACCTGGTCCATGCTGTGCAGATCAGCCTTGCTATAGAAATCATGTATCCGGCGGCGGACCGCTTCATTCTTGATCCCATAAGGAGGCTCTTCTTTAAAATAAAAGAAATATTTCAAAGGCGTATTGTACGCCAAAGGCAAAAGGTGGCGGTACCAGGGAGAATTCCAGCCGTCATAAAACAAGGTTGGTGAAAGGCAGCTCACACCGGCTATTTCACCCTTAAACTCATCCGCTAAAAGCAAAGCCAGCAAAGCGCCCATGGAAAGGCCGCCGGTATAAACATTTTTATACTTGCCGCGGATCTGAAGATACGATTGACGGACTGTTTGATAAAAATCCTGCCATTTGCTCATTTGCAAAATACGAAGAGATGCCCCATGATTAGCCAAACGCGGGCAATAAACAGCATAGCCCTGACGGTTTAAATAATTAGCCAGGAATCTCATTTCATGAGGCGTGCCTGTCATCCCATGAATAAGGATAATAGCATCGCCATTCTGGCCAGGTAATTCAAAACCATTATCAGGCAGATCTGTCTTTGGAACAGACTTGAAAAGATCTTTCAAATTAAAAGAAAATGTAACAGACATAAGGCTTACTTTACCTCTTTCTGAGACGCAATGTAATCAGTGATATGCTTAACGGTCTTGGCTTCATAAAGGGCTGCATCCGGGATCTTGATATTAAATCTTTCTTCCAATTCAAATGCAACTTCGACCGACCCGAAAGAATCAATACCCAGATCTTCAACCAGGCGGGAATCCAGATTGATCTTGCCCGCATCCATACTTAATTGTTTGGCTAAAACTTCTTTAACTGTTGTTTCAATTTCAGCATATGTCATGAGCTTTACTCTCCTTTGAAGTCTGAAAAAACAATACAGGCATTACAATTACCAAATCCAAACGAATTGGATACAACAGTATTCAATTGGGCATTACGCCCTTCGAGCGGCACATAATCCAGGTCACATTCCGGGTCTTTATCTTTATAATTGATCGTCGGCGGAATGAATTTATTCTTGATCGCTAACGCACATACCACCGCTTCGATCCCGCCCGCAGCCCCGAGGCTGTGGCCGATCATGGACTTTGTTGAAGAGATCGGGATCTTATACGCCTGCTCTCCAAAAACACTTTTGATAGCCTTGGTCTCAGCCCTATCATTTTGTACCGTCGATGTTGCGTGGGCATTGATATAATCAACACGGGCACGGTCTATGTTCGCATCTTTCAAGGCATCAGACATAACACGGGCAGCGTCATCACCTGTTAGATCAGGCATGACCATATGGCTTGCCCCTGAATTACTGGCATACCCTGTTACTTCGGCATAAATAGGCGCGTTTCTGGCCAAGGCATGTTCTAATTCTTCCAAGACTAAACAGCCGCCACCTTCGCTTAAAACAAAACCGTCACGATTTAAATCAAAAGGACGTGAAGCCTGTTCAGGAAAATCATTTTTCTTAGAAACCACCCTTAATGCGCAATAAGCTCCAAAATTTAAACGTGTCAAAGGAGCCTCAACACCCCCGGTCATACATATATCCATATCGCCCCACTGGATCTTTCTAAAAGCCTCACCAACAGCATGGCTCGAAGAAGCACACGCCGTCGTGATCACCATATTGGGCCCCATGAATCCGTAGCGGATAGCAATATGGCTCGAGACCGCATTAGGCGTGATCCGCGGGACTGAAGTCGGATGAATACGGTTAGCGCCTTTTT
>Ga0206909_1144_pt1 | contig 13203 bp, 18 predicted proteins | sample Alteio_BWOrgHeat_76_FD_152943 | JGI IMG/M metagenome (GOLD analysis project Ga0206909, IMG submission 152943) | Enriched cells from forest soil in Barre Woods Harvard Forest LTER site, Petersham, Massachusetts, United States -... | ecosystem: Environmental > Terrestrial > Soil > Temperate forest >...
GACCCAAAAACAACTTCTTGTGTAAATGGCAAAAACAATTGGTACATTTAACCTGAAAAGCTTGTAGCTATGAAATTTAGGTGTTTGTTAGTGATTTCTGTTGTTGCAGTTTGTTTAAACTCCTGTAAAAAGAATGGCGTTGCACCTGCACCCGCGCCCACCATCGTCGGAAAATGGCAGTTGACCAAACAAGCCTCGGAATTATATAGTAACGGGGTTGTGATAAAAACTGTTGTTAAGTCGAATTTTACCACTAGCGATTTTGTTGAATATTATAGCGACGGTACCGGCTACTATTCAACGTTTACTCCGGCGGGGCCAAGCCTGAGCGAATTTACATATACCATACACGGAACCGACATCACCGAGTTCGTCAGCGCTGAAAATGCGGGTTTTCCTGAAACTGTAACCACCCTTACAAGCAATACCTTGGCTATCCATGCCGTTTCACAAGTACCTGATCCCAGCGATCCCGGCATAACTGATACCGAGATCGACGATATTACTTATACGAAATAATTTTACAAAATCACGTTTTTCTCGCTGTCGGAAGGCTGAAAACCAGTTTCGATGATCTCTATGGCTAAGGTTTTAACATTGCCGGCAATTCCGGTTTTGTTGTCTGCCTTTTCATCCCAACCCAAACTTTTAAGCGCGAACATTGCTGCAGCGGGTGATTGCTGGTGAAGTTTTTTTTCGTAGATGGCCTCAATCCGCAAACGGGCGCGTTCGAGCTCCGTGGCGAATGGGCCATTGACTTCATAATCTTCAAATTCCCGTCGGCTGTTAAAACCCAGAAACAAGGCCAACCCACTAAGCGTTGCCGGTTCTGTGCTGATTTCGCAATGCGGCGAGTCCGGCATTATTTTTTCCTTTGTCTTTTTTAAAGGTTTATATGCCGCATCACAATTATTAAAATAGGCATCTATACGCGAGGTGAATTCAGTGGCAGTGCGAAAAGAAGGTGAATCCATTTTATGATTAATATGCCATATGGCATTGTGTAATTGTAAAGGTACGGTATTTTTAAATTAAATGCAAATATTTTTAGCAAAATTATTGCTTTTTATTTTCAGAATTTCCACAACAAAAGCCGCAATTTTTTTGTTTCTAATCCGACTAAACTTTCTTAAACCTTTTAACTCAAATCAAAAGGGTTAAAAAATGTTAAAATGTTAGTTACATTGTAGTGTGAAGCAACTATTTTTACGCTATATTCGTTTATAGTTATATAATAACCGTGATTTTGGCGTATGGGTGGCAGAAGTTCTACTTACTTTTTAATTGCAATTGCATTGTACTTTATGGCAGCAACATCGTCCTGCCAAAAGGATCCTGCTGTGGCAAGCCCGAGCCAAACTACAACCAGCGTAAATGCCGATAGTTCTATCATGTCGTCTCCCGGTAATTACCTCGCCGTTTCGGGTACGCTGAAAGTTAAATTTAACGATTCTACCTACACCTTTGATGCTGCTACGGATTCAATTGCCTTTATTAACGTGCACACCGATAATGACAGCCGTTACTTTGGCATTACCGCAATTAACAAAGACCACTCCATTAGTTTTGGCATTAGTTCGGCAGGCTTTCCGTACAGTAATATTAACCGCGCCATTGCAGGCAGCCAGTTGCTGTTAAGCACCGACGCAAAAACCCCGGCCCTGCAGCTTTCATTAAGCCGCTACTCGGAGCCTAAAAACGTCGGTAGTATTAACTTGTTACAATATAATTCGGCTAAAGAACTGGCCAAGGGAACGTTTTATACTTTTATGTCGAAGGATGACAAGGCAACTTCGCCTTATTACCGGGTGGAAGGCACGTTTGATCTGCAGTTGAAGTGAGGAGCCCCACCCAAACTCTCCCCGGTAGGGAGGGCTTTTGATTTCGGTTCGATATAACAGCAAGGTTTCTTAAAGTCTCCCCTACCGGGGGGGATTTATAGGGGGCTGTTCCTCTTCTTAAACCCGGATGGATTCTCTCCCGTTAATTTCTTAAACGTTTTATTAAAATAACTCAGTTGCTCAAAGCCAGTGGCGTAACAGGTTTCGGTAATGGTTTTATCCTGCAGCAACAGGTTTTTGGCCTGGCTGATGCGGTATTGGTTTAAAAAGTCGGTAAAGGTTTGTTTGGTTTGCTTTTTAAAGTAGCGGCAAAAGGCGGCGGTGGTCATGTTTGCCTTTTGGGCCAGCTGGTTTACATCGGGCTTCAGTTGATAATTCTCCTCCACATATTTGTAAATAAAGCTCATCCGTTTCTGCTGTTTTTCAAAGGCCTTGTTGGCGGCAGGGTTGTTGTTTAATACCTCCACTTCGGCGCTGGTGGCCAGTTGCTGAAAAATTTGCAGCAGGCTCAATAGTTGATCGAACCGGTTAAGGCTTTGTAGTCGTTTTAATGCATCGGCTACTTTGGCTTTGGTATCGCCATAAAACGATAAGCCATAGCAGGCGTTTTTAAACAGCTGTTTGATGGCGGCTATTTCGGGGTTATTAAAAAACACTTCGCCTAAAAAGTTTTCCTTCATTTGTATTACCACCTGTTTGCAGCCGGTGTGTACGCCATAATCAAAATTAAGGTGCGGTATATTAGGGCCTATAAATACCAGGTCGCTATCCTCGTAACGCGAAATGTGATCACCCACATGCCTTGGGCCGCCGGCTGCTTCAACGTATACAATTTCGTACTCGGGGTGCAGGTGCCACAAAAAAGTATTGCTTAAGCTTGGGTTTAGTATCTTAAACGAGCTGCCCATATCGGGTTTAACTTCTTCGAGCTGTAATTTTCGCATGATTCACTGTATTTACCCAAATAATTTAAAAAGATAAATAAAATATCAATACAGTGCAAATATTGGTCATTTGAGGATTGGTTTTAAAATCAACCCATACCTACTTTTGGTTTAACCAATTGAAAAAATAAAACCATGAATAACCAGGAAAATGCAACAATGGCCACCATGGCGCCCGCCAACGCCCACAAGGAGATCCCCGGCAACCCTTCAACCGCTAAGAGCAGTGCGATGAAACTTAACGACCGCAGCAATGGTAAACCCTTAAAGGTTTTAAGCGAAAGCGACTGGAAGTTTTGGATAGAGAACGGTTATATCGTTATTAAAAACGCGGTACCGCGTGAACAAGCGCAGCAGACAGCAGATTTTCTTTGGGAATTTGAAGAAAAAGATCCTGCTGACCCCGAAACCTGGTATGCGCCGCCACGTGCCGAGATCCAAATGAAGGAACTGACCAACACCGGCATGGTGGAGGTTTATAACAACCAGCACCTTTGGAACAACCGCCAAAATCAACGCGTTTATGATGCCTTTACTGATATTTGGGGTACCGATAAACTTTGGGTAACCATCGATCGCGCCAACCTGAACTTCCCGATAAGGCCGGGATTCGAATATAAGGGTTTTATCCATTGGGATTACGACCCCGAGACCCGCCCGCAAAATGTACAGGGTGTACTGGCCCTTGCCGATCAGACCGATGAGAACATGGGCGGCTTTCAATGCATCCCCTGGTTATACCGTAATTATGATACCTGGAAACTAACCCAGCCCGAAGACCGTGACCATTACAAACCTGATGTAACCGGGCTGGAACTGGTAAAAGTAAAAATGGAAGCCGGCGACTTGCTGATATTTAACAGCCTTGAACCCCATGGCATACGACCCAATAACAGCGGCAACAAAGTGCGCATAGCGCAATACGTAGCCATGATGCCCGCCCAGGAGGACAATGAAGAACTACGCCAATGGCGCATCAATTCGTGGAGAGATCGCATTGCCCCTGAAGGTTATGCTTTCCCGGGCGATCCGCGCGAATGGGAGCAAACCAAATACGAAACTGCTGAGCTGAGCGAATTGGGCGAAAAGCTGCTGGGATTAAAGAATTGGGAATAAGGAGTCCGAAAGTCCGAAAAGTCCGAAAGTCAGTAAAGTCTGAAAGATGCATTTTGGTTGCATTGATTAAATTATTTTTAATTCCGAAATCGAAAATCCCAGATCCGAAATCAAAAGTAATCCTTAAGCAATAAATGCTTTTAACGTTAAGCTTTCGCCTTTCACCTGCCCGAAATACGCTATTTTATCCGTATATTTGCATAAATTTAAAAACATTGATGAAAGTATTTATTGCCGGTCTCCCATTAGAAGTGGACGAGAACGAACTAAGTGCCGTTTTTGGTGATTTTGGGCCTGTAAAGTCCCTCAGGATCATTAAGGACCGCGAAACAAAAGAGAGTAAAGGTTTTGGTTTTGTTGAAATGGTGAATGACGATGAAGCTAAAGAAGCCATCAGGTGCATGAATGGCGCAAGCTATTACGGCCGCCGTATTACGGTAAACATTGCCGAGGATAAAGGCCCAGGATTTAACACCGGCGGCGCCAGGGGTGCCTTCAGGCGTAATTAATAACCAGCTATATTATTCTTTTGAGATAAAAGCTCTCCGTTTTCGGAGGGCTTTTTTTGTGCCCCCTGGCCCCCTGAAGGGGGAACGAACGTGGGAATTTGCCTAAGGATTTTATTATTGATACATTAGCCTGATAAACGTTATCGCCTGCCAAAACCATTTAAATGGACATCGCCAACAAAAAGCAAATCCTTACCCTTTTAGGCGGCATCCTGATAGCACTACTGTTTTACCCGGTTGTTTGCTACCTCGGTTTTTATTATTTTAATGATACCGTTTTAACAATTGCGCTGCACTATTTAGTATGGTGCCTTTCGGTTTTGGTACTTTACGTTTACGCCTTAAAGGTAGAAAAAAGTACTTTTTTGATCTGGCCCGAGCAGCAGGATGGCGCTTTGTTTTTTATCCTGTCGATCGTCGCGTTATTTATATTACAATTGCCGGGACGGCTGCTGTCCGAAATTCCAAAAAACTTGGGCTGGCATGAACTGTGGGATCAACATTTTAGCAAACACTTCTGGCATGTGATTTCAGGCTGGTATCATATTAACGTAGTTGTTTGGTGGGTTTGTATCATTAGCTGGAGTATTGCAACCGAGCTGATGTTTCGCGGATATTTAATGCCAAGGTTAAGCCTACTTTTTAAAAATAAAGCTGCCGCCGTAATTTGTACGTCAATAATTTATGCTGTTGGCCCTTTTGGAAGGCGCAGCCTAAGTGCGATGATAGTAGATTTTTTTTCGGGAATCTTTTTTGGGATACATTACCAAAAATATCGTAACATAAAAATATTAATAGCCACGCGGATATTGATTGATGTGAGCTTTTATTATGCAATGAGAGGGGTATTTATGAGAATGAATTTTTAAACACCTTAATTTCAGATCTCTCACGGCATCACATTATTACTTCCTGTTTGCCCGTATCCCAATGGCTGGTAACCCATAAACTTTCCTCAATTTACTATACTCATCAACCGGTAACTGCACCAGTAGCGGGTTATTCTTTGCATTTATCCAATGCAGCACACGCAGCATGTGGTGCTCTGTCATCGCAGTGCAGCCCACGGTGCCTTCGTGGTTATTTTCCCATATATGCATAAAAATGCAGGACCCGTCGCCGGGCGTTGTTTTGGCCGTGTTGTGGTTGATGAACAGTCCCCATTTGTAAAAATCGTCCTTGCGGTGCATGTATTCAAAGCTATTGTAGTCGGCTTTGGCGGTATCCTTGGCCACCAGTTTATTATAATTTGGCGAGCGCGCGTCATCCACGCAGATGAGCGTGTCAAAAGCCCGGATATACGGGTTTTTTATCCACCCGGCACCCCTTTTATCAGCATAACCAAAGGCCGTGCCAATGGAGAAAATGCCGGCCGGCGATTTTTTATCGCCCTCGTGCTTTACTGGTGCGCCGGTAATAGCCAGGGGCACAAAGCCATCACCCACAGCCAGCCCTGTTTTGCCTACCACAACTTCGTTGCTGAATTTGAGCACCCAATGATGATTCACCCGGTTAAAGGCGTAAAGTTTGCCCTGCAGGTTATCCCAGTCGCTGGTTACCACCACCATTAGTTGCTTGGTGTTTAGTTTGGTTGGTGTGCCAGTTTGTGCCAGCACCGGGATGCTGAGGCAAGCAAATAAAAATGGTGTCAATAAACGGGTTAAATTTTTCATACAACGATCTAAATTAACCAAAATACGCGATTAATTCCCCCGGTCATGCCGAATTTATTTCGGCACCCCATAGATAGGTGGCCCGGCACGCCTGTCGAAATATTTGCGGGTGGCATGGTGCGTGGGATGCCGGGACGCGCCCGGGGCGACGAGGGTGGGAACTTAAATCGTATCCACAATCTCCGAATGGTTATCAATTTTCTCCTGATAATAAGCATCCGAATGGTAGTGATGAATAACGATCAGCAGTACGCCAAAGAGAAATGCTAAAAGAAGCATAATAAGCCTCGATTTTGGGTTATTGGTTATTGTCATAATAATTAAATGTTATTGTTAGTTAATGGATGGTTGTTGTTAATTTTACTGTATAAACCCCTGTATGATGGAAAAGAAATTTATTTTGGGCGACATCGTCGTAATGATAGCCGACGGCCCGCGTTTAGTTGTTGAAGGTTACCTGGTAAATGAAGATACCCCCGGCAACTTCACCGAAAGCGACGAACTGGTTAACGTAGTTTACTTTGCCGGCGACAGTTTTAAACGCGATACTTTTCACCAGGACCTGCTGGTTTTTGCGGATGAGGTAGAAGGACAGGGGTGAAGTCCGAAACCTGCCTGCCGGCAGGCAGGGTCCGAAAGTCGAAAGTCCGAAAGTCCGAAAGTCCGAAATGGCACCCAGGTGATTTATGAATTAAATACCAATTGGCATAAGATATAAACTATAATCTTTTGCTTTGGGACTTTACTGACCCTGCCCGTCGGCCGGCAGGTTTCCCGACTTCCGGACTTTCTACATCCATTCCTCAATTCCATGTGCTTCGGTTTCTATTAGTTGGGTTAACAATTGTTTTAGTACCGCTTCGCGTGCCCAGCCTTGTTCGGCGGGCGTGGCGTCGTCGTTGTACCATGTCAGGGCCTCATTGATCTCGATTCGGGCACGGTACACATAGTTTTTAGAAGGATGCATTTTACTTCCCAGGTAACTATTCAGGTTTTCGTCCTTTATTGTCCGGGCAAATTGTTTAGCCGGAACATCTACCTGCAGGCATTCGTCCAGCGAGTTTTTAAAATCCTGTTTATCCTCCAGCCACAGGGTAAGGGTGTCGCCATTCATGTCATGGTCGGCGATGGCGATGCGGCTGTAGTCGTAATCTACCGAGATCACCAGCCACCATAGTTTGTCTTTTAGTTTTTGATTAATGCGTATCATTTTTAGTTCATGGTTAATAGTTCATGGTTCATGGTTCATGGTTTGGATGTGGCTCATAGTTTTTGTGGTCACGTTCCGCTATGAACCATGAACCATCAACTATGAACCACCCTACCTAAACTCGGGCGTCCAGCCGGGCAGGTACTTTTGTATGGCCGCTATTTCGCGGCGATATTTTTGGCAGGTTACCAGGTAAGCCAGGTAACGCAGCAGCCGCTCGTTTTGGCTACTGTCCTGCTGTTGGTAGGTGTTGTTTGTGCTGATTGCTGAATAGGCCAGGTGCATGGGTTTAGTGTTAGAGTCCGGATCCTGCCTGCCGGCAGGCAGGATCCGAAAAATAATTATCGTTTGTTTTCAGTGTTTGGGTTTACATTTCAGCCTTTTATGTAGGCACAAAACTATCCCATAAAAAATCTTTAAATTCTTTAATAAGCATACTTGTAATTTTAAAAAATTGATTACTTTAGTGAAGTATTACGGAACAAATATAAAGAATTGTCTTTAATTTAATCAAGAAAAATTGCTAAATATTTTAGGATTATGGATGAAGCCCTGAAACCCAATAAGATAAAAACAGTAAGGCCCGAAACCCTTGAGTTTATCATTCTTTATAATCAACTCAAAGGGAAAGCCTTTACGGGCAATGCGCAGCTTGCCGAAGCGCTGGGCTATAATTCAACCAGCTCAATTACAGAAATTATTAAAAGTCGTCAGAATATCGACCCGGAAAAATTAAAGATATTTAAAGAAAAATACGGAGATTTCTTAATCGGAAAAAAAAATACAAATAATTCTGAAAATGCTGCACTGGTGAAGTTGTCAGCAGGGATCCCGATGTTTGAAATTACAGCTACAGCTACTGGGGTAGAGGTTTACAACGATATTAATGATAAAGAACCGGTAGGGCATATGAACTTCCCCGGTATTGAGGACTGCGACTTTGCGCTGCCAGTTTGGGGCCACTCGATGTACCCTTACCTGGAGAATGGCTGTTGGGTGGCGCTAAAGGTGATCCACGATAAAAAGATATTACCCGGCGAGGTGTATTATATTGAATGGGGCGACTACCGCATGTACAAACGTTTATTGGCCGGTGATAGCCCTGACGAAGTGATCGCCCACTCGGATAACGTCACCGAAATGATTGGCGACCGCCTTAAATACGCGCCGTTTGTGGTTAAAATAGCCGATATTAAAAAATTGTGTTTGGTAAAGGATATTCATAAAAAACATAATCATTGAGGAAGAGAAGTCCGAAAGTCGGGAAACCTGCCTGCCGGCGGGCAGGGTCAGTAAAGTCCGGAAGCTGTGCATAGTATTGAATAAGGAATCCGAACAAGCTGAAGCATTTTTTTCTTTCGGACTTTCGAACATCCGACTTTCCCAACTTTCTTCTTACATTTATCTCCATGTTCGAGCCGACCCAATATCCTTATAGCCTAAAATTCAGCATTGGTACCCTTGTTTTAATGCTGCTGCTGATGCTTTTGTTGTTGCGGAACGTTTTGGGAGCCAATACCACGTTCATTTGGGTGATCTACGGGTTTAGCCTGTTCATGTTTATTTCGCTTGCCGCCATAATCATCAGCAAAAGGCTGATTCCGGCTATCAAAGGCGAGATAGCACTTCAACTGGATGACGAAGGCATCAGCGACTATATCCGGGATATCAGTATTGAGTGGGCAGATATAAAGGAGATCAGCCTGGTACGTGGCAGAAGTGCCGCTACGATGCAGATCGACCTGAAATTTGAATCGGATTATGGCAGCCGGGTAGGAATCGCTTTGCGGTGGGTACAAGGCAAAGACAGCGAAATTTATGAAACCACCATGGCTTATTTTGAACAAATGACCTCGACCGATCCCTCCTGAACGGCAACTCGCAAAAAGGACTGCTTTATTTTTTACGCTTACACCCAGCCCCAAGACAGCGCGGTATTAATTTGTTTAACAATAATGAAACTTTTTGCGCTAAAAAAACGTTTTAATTTCTTTGAAGTTTAAAACCTGTGATCTTAAAACATATCGCCAATTTCATTTTCAGGGAAATAAGTGCCGGGAACCTATTTCAAAATGTTGGTATTTATACCCTGTTCATCTTATTGGCGTGGATAGTAGCTGTTCAGTTTAAGCAACGTTCGGGAGGGTATAAAGCTGATTAAAATGCCCCGCTTGTTTTAGAAACCTCTCGTTTTTTTTAAATCCCTACTATGTTTTTAGCAAAATCTTTCATAAAATTGATTAATTTTATTTTACAAATTAATTATTATGAGCTTCCCCTATTGCCCTAAATGTAATATCCCTTTTATTAAGAAGGTTCACCGAGGTTTCTTTTTCAAACTATTCAGACCATGGTCAAAAAAGCGACGATATTACTGCAATAATTGTAACCACCGATACTATGTTCGTAAAGACAGTTAGTTCCGATAAACCTTATCATGGCTGCAGAAACAATTGACGACGTCCTGCAGCAACTCGACGACATTATTGCCGAAAGTATCCGCACCAACAACCGGATGGGGTATTTTGCTGCCTTATATTATAAGGTAACCGCAAGCGTAAAGACTGGAATTGCAAAAGGCCAGTTTGAAAACGGCCCGCTGATGGAGCAACTGGATGTCACTTTCGCCAGCAGGTACCTGGATGCATTACACGCCTGGAAAGCAGGCCAACCGGTTACCGCATCGTGGAAAATTGCATTTGATTCGACCAAAAACTCATCGCTGCTGGTTTTGCAACAATTGTTTTTGGGCATGAATGCACACATTAACCTGGACCTGGGTATTGCCGCAGTTGAGGTGTCGAACGGGCAACTGGAAAGTATTCACAACGATTTTGATAATATCAATACCATCATATCGGCCCTGACTTACCAGGTACTCAGTGAAATTGACCGTGTTTCGCCATTGTTATCGCTTTTAGGGCTGCATGCAAGTAATCAAACCAATATACTAATACAATTCAGCATTGATAATGCCCGCGACGGCGCCTGGTGCTTTGCCGAAGACCTGGCCACCAAAAAAGGCCCTGACTACGATGCCTGCATTACCGCGCGCGACCAAACCATTTATAAACTCGGCGGCAGCCTTATTAATAATAAAGGTGTGATCCGTTTTACCATCTGGCTGATCCATTTATTTGAATGGAAAAATGCAGCGAGGATAATTAAAATTATGCACGAAGCTGTGAAGCAGAAGATAGTGGTGGGGTAGGGGTCGGTTGGCAATTTTAAGTTGGCAGTGGGCCCGGCCAAAAACGCTGTCGAATTAAATACGGTAACTATCCCGTCAAAATAACCCTTTCCATTTCTCATTTTCCTTCAATTAAAATACTTTCGCCAATAAAATTATTTCCATGCTTATCCGTCGCGCCGATCTAACCGATATTCCCCAAATAATGCAACTGATTGCCGAAGTGGTTCCAGTAATGAATGCTGCCGGTAATTTTCAATGGGATGCTGTCTATCCTAACGCGGAGGTTTTTGAAAAGGATATTGCTTTAAAACAACTTTGGGTTGCAGAAATTGATGGCGACATTGCAGGTATATCCGCCATTACCACCGATCAGGAGCCCGAATACGCCCATGTTGGTTGGGACATTAGCGAAACCGCTATTGTTACCCATCGCCTTGCCGTTAGCCCAACACACCAGGGCAAAGGCATAGCCGCCGCTTTAATGGTGCAGGCCCAAAAGGAAGCCATTGAACGCGGCATCGGCGTGCTGAGGGTGGATACAAATACCACCAACCAGGCTACACAGCGCCTTTTCCCGAAAATGGGCTACGTATTTGCCGGCGAAATAGGCCTCAGTTTTCGCGAAGGACTTCGGTTTTATTGCTACGAGAAAAGGCTTTGAGTTCATGGTTCATAGATCATAGTTCATGGTTTTGCGCGCGGCAAAGTTAAGCTTTCAATTGACCCAAACACTTTTTTGGCTATGAACTATGAACCATTAACTATGAACCAAAAAAAATATTCACAAAAACCGTAACCCTCAGCTACTTAGTAACGTAAAAATACCCGAAGTCATAGGTTTGATTTGATGTTAATTTTTGCACCATGGAATTTTTATTCTTTTTCTCGCTCACAGGAGTTATTATAGTTTCACTTATTTTAAAGTTTGATAAAAAACAGTCAAAAAAGGTCAATACAATTTTAAAAGAAACAAGAAGTGTGCCCCCGCTATTCATGCTTAAATCTACCGAGCAAAAAATAGGTGTTTTGAAGACTGCCTTACGTTTCGACGACGTGCCGCAAAACATGGCGGGAGCCGCGTCAATGGCGCAGATCTACAATAATCAATCCGAAAACAACAGGTTATCAAAGGTACAGGAGCTTAAGTTATTGTCGTCAAAATATAATAGCGGCCAAATATCCATCGAGGCTTACAATGCCAAACTTGACGAATTGCTTGAACAGGTACAAAGCCAGGGCGGATCGTTCGAATTAGCTTGCTAGGTGTTGAAAATTTAAAAGAGAAATAGTAGGTTATTAGTTAATAGTTTTTTCAGAGATTTAGTTAGTAGTTAGTTGGAGGTTGTAATATCAAAGGATGTTACAGCCTTTTTTATTGTTAATGGTTGTAGGGGTTGTAAATGTTGTAATAAGTTGAAAGCCTATGTTCATTTACAACTCTTACAACCTTTATAACTTTTCCAACTTATTACAACCTTTTTCCACTTCTTCGGCAAAATGTTTTATTATTGCAGCCATATGTCGGACGACGCATTAGTAAAAAGAATAAAAGTAATTGTAAAGGAACATGGCGGCCAGTTGGCGCTTGCCGGTGCCATTGGCGTCGACCAGGGGTTTATCAGCAAAGTGATCAATAAAAAGCAGGACGTTAGCTATTACCTTATCCGTAAACTTTGTTTCCAGTTAAAATATTCGCCCGAATGGCTGATACTAGGTACGGGTGAAAAAAAGATCAATAAACCCGAATCGGCCAAATTGATCACCGAAATACAAATGATGCGTACTGAACTGGACATTCTGCATGCCCGCATGCGCGCCTACGAAATGGAATTAAAAGAACTCAAAGAGCAGCTGGATCCACAGCAACAAAAAGCAGGATAGTAGGATTTACGAATTCAGATTTACGATTTACGAATCATTTGATTTTTAGAGTCATATCCAGAATACACCTTATCCCCAAATCGTAAATCTAAAATCGTAATTCGTAAATCCTCCTCAACCGCCTATCACTATCTTATTTAACACATCCGTTACACTTTTACATTTATTTACTGATGTTTCCAGCGAGTACAGTATTTCGCGGTACTTGAGCAGTTTTATAGCGTTTTTTTCGTCCGAAAACAGATCGGCAACCGCATGATAGTAAACCTGGTCGGCCTGGTGCTCGTAGTTTTTAACGTGCAGGCACAATAATGGCAGTTCCAATGTTTTATTTGGTTTGCGCAATAAGGCAATCGCCCGCTCAATTTCGATACTCGCTTTTAAAAGGATGATGGTAATTTGTTTTATAGCAGGCGAAAATTCGTTGATATCATAAAGGTACATCCGGCCGCTTGCTTCATGGATGGCGTCGGCCACATCATCAATGGCGCCCGCCAAAGCATGGATATCGGGCCTGTTTAAAGGGGTGAAAAATATTTTATTGAGGCACAAGTTTATCTTGTGGGTAATATCGTCACCAAAGTTTTCTTTTTTATCGATCTGCTTGTAGGTCGATTCAAGTTCATGGGGGTCGCCGGTTGTTACGGCCGTTTGCAGCATCGACGCCATATCCACCAGGTTTTTAGCGGCGAGATCGAAGTTGTCGAAAAATAAGGCCCGGTTAGTAAAAAAGTTCCGAAAGAAAGTTCTCATTATCGTTATTTCAGGCAAACCCAAAAATAGCTTTGCAATATTAACAAGGCATTAAGCTTACCTTTAATATTAAATAAGTTTGA
>Ga0206909_1148_pt1 | contig 12887 bp, 10 predicted proteins | sample Alteio_BWOrgHeat_76_FD_152943 | JGI IMG/M metagenome (GOLD analysis project Ga0206909, IMG submission 152943) | Enriched cells from forest soil in Barre Woods Harvard Forest LTER site, Petersham, Massachusetts, United States -... | ecosystem: Environmental > Terrestrial > Soil > Temperate forest >...
AGCACCCTGCCGGCCATTGTAAACGTTATTTGCGGCTATTATGCCGGTAAGTTCATCCAGGAAAAAGGCAAGGGCTACGAAACGATTTCGAAACTGCTTTTATTCGGCTTCTTGTTCATTTTCCTTGCGCTGTGCTGGAACATGTCGTTCCCGATCGCCAAAAAATTATGGTCGAGCCCCTTTGTGTTGCTGACTGTCGGCATCGACCTGGTGCTGATATCGGCCCTTGTATACGTAGTGGAGATAAAATCGTGGACCAAGATCCGCTGGACGAAGTTTTTCACTACGGTTGGAAAAAACCCGCTGCCGGTATACCTGTTCTCGGAGCTCTTGATCGTGATACTCGGCTGGATCTATATCGGAAATGCAAATTTTAATGATTGGATAAATACCACCGTTTTCCAGGCGATAGCGCCGGGCGCAATAGGTTCTTTACTGTTTGCCATCTGCTATATGCTGGTTTGCTGGCTGTTCGGCAAAATACTCGACGACCGCAAGATCTATATCAGGGTTTAAATAATAAAAATATGGAGTTAAATAATAACCGGTTTGTTTCGCTGGATGTTTTTCGCGGGATGACCATTTGTTTCATGATTATTGTGAACAACCCAGGCAGCGATATTTCCTTCGCGCCGCTGGATCATGCTAAATGGTTCGGGTTTACGCCAACGGACCTGGTATTCCCGTCCTTCCTTTTCGCCATGGGCAACGCCATGAGTTTTGCGATGAAAAAGTTTGACGGGCTAAGCGCAGGGGCGGTTATTTTAAAAATTCTTAAAAGGTCCGTGCTGATCTTTTTTGTGGCATACTGCCTTGAATTTTTAGGCTCCATACAGCATCACCCCGCTGGTGGATGGTCAATAGGTAATTTTGGCCACCTGCGTATATTGGGTGTGCTGCCGCGTATCGCGCTTTGTTACTTGTTTGCTGCGCTGATGGTGCATTTTATCAAGTCGAAAACTGTCATTATCGTCATCAGTATTTTCCTGTTATTAGGCTATTGGGCAGTCCTGCGCATCTTTGGCGATCCGGGTAATCATTTCGGTATGCTCACCAACGTAGGAACCTACATTGATAAGGCGGTGTTAGGCGAGGCGCACATGTACCACGGCGAAGGTGTTGCTTTCGATCCTGAGGGCATCCTAAGTACACTGCCATCAATCGTAAACGTTATTTGCGGCTATTATGCCGGCAAGTTTATACAGGAAAAAGGCAAGAGTTATGAGATGATCTCGAAGCTTTTACTAGTTGGCTTCCTGTTTATTTTCCTGGCTCTTTGCTGGAACATGAGCTTCCCTATCGCCAAAAAATTATGGACAAGTTCCTTTGTACTATTAACCGTTGGTATCGACATGGTGCTGATCTCCGCACTGGTTTATGTGGTCGAGATCAAATCGTGGAACCGGGGCAACTGGACATCGTTTTTTACCACCTTTGGTAAAAATCCGCTGGCCATCTATATCTTTGGTGACTTTTTTGGCGCAGTAGTCGGCTGGTTTTACATCAACAACATGAATTTTAATGAGATGATGAGCGTGAAGGTTTTTCAGGTGATCTCCGCCGGGGCAATCGGTTCGCTGTTGTTTGCCATTTACTATATGCTGGTGTGCTGGCTGTTCGGGAAGATCCTGGATAAGAAGAAGATCTATATCAGGGTGTAATTTTGTAGGTTGATTGAGTTGAGGAAAAAGACAGGGAATGCAGAATAGAAAGAAAACTTACGAAGTCTCCAAGACTTCGTAAGTTTGGGATATAAAACATATTATAGCACTAAACCGATGCCCGACGTTTCACTAAAAATATTGTTCCGCTTTTATAGCGACATTTTAGATGCCGAAACCACTGAAACCTTAACCGCCGAAGTAGTTGAGCCTGAATCCGGCTATTTTAAACTGACCAGCCATTCTTTTTATGCACCGAGGATCGCTTTGGGCGATATTGTTTGGGCCGAATACAATGTGGATGATGCAATGCTGGTTTACCGCAAAACGGTTACCCATTCAGGCAGTTCAACCATCCATGCTATTATTTTGAATGAAGAATGCGATTTAGATTCAATCCTGGCTGTTTTTGAATTATCTGGCTGTATAACCGCCAGGTTGAATGATAAGTATTTTGTAATTTCTGTCCCCGCTTTCATTGATTATACGCCTGTAAAACGCCGCCTGGATGAATTGGAAAGCGAAAGGATCATCGACTATGCTGAATCATGCTTAGCTGATAATCATCAGTATAAAAATATACCCTTTCAATAAGCCGTGTGCTTTGAACAGGAAGTTAAATCATACGACTTAAAAAAAGATTAATTCGTTCAGAAAAAGTTGTGTAACTTTAAACAACCTGAGTCCAAAACCCCTGTAGAAATGAAAAATCTTTATTTGATATTGCTGGCTGGAATTTTCGCCTTATGCATATTCGCCTGCAAAAGGCCGAATGCCGTTAAGCCAACTCACGCAAATGGTCCTAAATCGGATACAAGTACTACTCTAATTGCCAATACTGAATTAGTTGGTGATTGGAATGTTGTAACCGACACAATGCACCGTGATTCAGTTCCGTGGTTAAAAGGAGGCTCTATAATGTATTACGGCACTGCAAAAGATCACTTTATTTTCACAAAATATGCAAATTTATATGTCAATATTGCTTTGAATGGGTGGATAGATACTGCCATTTACGATATTTCAGGTTCAGATACGCTACGCTGGATTAACTCATATTTAAAACAAGGAGTTGCAACAATAATTGGCCCGTCCTCACAAGGAGCGTTTAAGATAATATCCATTACCCCGCATTCACTTATTATTCGCACGTCCGGTATATCTCCTGATGGCTATGAATACCAACAAATAACGTTCAAAAAATAAATTTGAATATGTTCATCTATCTGGCTTACCGCAAATCCACCACCTCAACACCTTTATGCATTTTGGGGTCGAAGGTAAAAGTGTTATCCGGAACCTGGATATTGGGTACAAAACCACGGATGGTATAGGTATACCGGTTGCCGTTTTTATCGAAGATCAAAGCGCTGTAGATTTGTTTTTTTGCTTTGTCTATCTCCAAGCGCACTTTAAAAAACTGTTTGTCTTCTTCGGGCGTAAGGTCAATTTCCTGGTAAGTTTTGCCGGCTATTTTTACCTCGCCATTATAAATATATTTATAACCGTGTTCGTAAATGGTGAAAATTTGAGCCGGGTTAATGCCGTTGCCGCTATTATCAACATTAGCCACTTGTACCTCGTTGTCCTTTTTAAGGTAGGTCCATTGTGTTTTGCCATCGCTGATCACTTCCTGCTCAACATCGGCTTTTGACGATGGCCCTGCGGCGTATATAGTTACTTTAAACTTATTGGTTTTTGAGCGGGCGATAAGGGAGCCGTTACGGGTTTCCTTAATTTTGGCCTGCTGGTTATCCAGGGTAAAATCGAAGTCGGTTTTTACGGCGTCGTACAAACGGTATTTTTCGCTTACTTTAGTTAGTATGGCTTTTGCGGCGGCATCTTTTTGAGCGAATGTGTAGGAGGTTATTAATAGCAGGATGGAAAATAAACTTAGCTTTTTCATTATTATTTTGGGTGATTTCACCGATTTTTTATTTGTGATTTCACCGATTTCTTTTTAGATGGTGAAATATCTTGTTATTAGACAGTCAATTCTGTAAATTGTTTAATACTATGATGCCGATGCAGTTTAATTGTTACTTTGCTTTTGCAGTGTTTCCAAATACCTTTCAAGGCTGTATTCATCCGAATAGAGCACTTCGCGGGCCTTACTGCCTTCAAAGGGGCCTACTATGCCGGCTGCTTCCAACTGATCGATGATGCGGCCTGCGCGGTTATAGCCTAATTTCATTTTGCGTTGTATCAATGATGTGGATCCTTGCTGGTGCATCACGATCAGGCGTGCCGCTTCTTCAAACATGGGGTCGCGGTTATCAGGGTCGTATTCTTTTGTGCTGCTGGCTTCGCCCTCGCCCACATACTCAGGCAATAGCATTGCCGATGGGTAACCCCGCTGGTTGCCAATAAAATCGGAGATTCGTTCCACTTCGTGCGTATCCACAAAGGCGCATTGCAGGCGGATCAGGTCGCTGCCGGTGGATAATAACATATCCCCGCGGCCTATCAACTGGTCGGCGCCGCCGGTATCCAGTATGGTGCGCGAATCGATCTTGGAAAGCACCCTGAAGGCCAGCCGCGAAGGGAAGTTGGCCTTAATGGTACCGGTAATAATATTTACCGATGGCCGTTGTGTTGCAATTACCAGGTGAATACCCACCGCACGCGCAAGTTGGGCTATCCGCGCTATCGGCATTTCCACTTCTTTGCCGGCGGTCATCATCAGGTCGGCAAACTCGTCAATCACCAGCACAATAAACGGCAGGTAGCGGTGTTTCTCCGGGTCGGCTATTTTACGGCTGGCAAATTTTTGGTTGTATTCTTTCAGGTTACGTACCCCTGCATCTTTCAGCAGGTCATAACGCTGGTCCATCTCGATACAAAGCGAATTCAGTGTATTTACTACCTTTTTAGTATCGGTAATAATGGCGTCGGCCTCATCGGGTAATTTAGCAAGGAAATGCCTTTCTATCTTCCTGAAAAGTGTTAACTCAACCTTTTTAGGGTCCACCAACACAAATTTCAGTTCGGCGGGGTGTTTTTTATAAAGTAACGATACCAGTATGGCGTTAATACCTACCGATTTACCCTGGCCGGTAGCACCTGCCACCAGTAAGTGAGGCATTTTGGCCAGGTCGGCAATAAATACTTCGTTACTGATAGTTTTGCCGAGGGCGATGGGCAGGTCCATCGTGTTATTCTGCCATTTCTCGGTAGCCAGTACCGAGCGCATGGAAACCATTTCGGGGCTTTGGTTTGGTACCTCGATACCAATGGTGCCCTTCCCCGGCATAGGGGCGATGATACGGATCCCCAACGCTGCCAGGCTTAGCGCTATATCATCCTCAAGATTTTTGATCTTGGAAATGCGGACGCCCGGTGCGGGAATGATCTCGTAAAGTGTAACCGTTGGACCGATCGTCGCCTTTATTTTATCGATCTCGATATTATAATGGTTCAGCGTTTCAACGATCTTGTTTTTATTAGCCGCCAGCTCATCTGAATTTACGTTGATCTTGTTCGAGCCGTAATTCTCCAACAGGTCGAGCGTAGGGTATTTGTACGATGCCAGTTCGAGTGTATGATCATACATGCCAAATTCCTCCACCAGGCTTTTGGCTTTATCGTCGTCGCTTTTTTCGATATTTAAAACCGGGGTAGGGCGGGTAACCCCAACCGTAAGCGGGATCTCGTTTTCAAACTCAGGCTCGTGACCTTCAGCGTTGGGGTTGGGCGTTAAAACAACCGGTTCGTGGAAAACCGGGTTCTGCACCAGTGGCTGCTGCTTCAGGGGTTCGGGCTTAACAACATTGTTTTCGCCATTATCTTTCAGCTTATTCGCTCTTCCCGGCCATTCAACAGGTAACGAGATCTCTTCGTCCTCAAGGTCAACAGGCTCGGGCACCACGTTGCCAACCGGCCCTGTTTCCGCCATTCGTTCGCTTCGCCGCGGTAATTTAAAATCAATATTATAGGCGATCACCAACAGGGAGAGCGCCAGGAAAATAAGTAAACCACCGGTGCCGGCCTGTCCTATTTGGGCATCGAGCAAGCGGTTGGTCCAAAAACCAAACTCGCCTTCAAGGTAGTTGGGTGTATCTGCTATAAAAGCATGAAAAAAGCCTAACGCAACAGAAATAAATATCAATCCAAAAAATGAATAGGCAAGCGTTTTGCCAATTGACATCAAACTCACCTTAAAAAGCAAGCGATAGCCCACAATAAAAAACACGAGGACGAAAAGGAAGGACGCGATGCCAAACCATTCATAGATGAACTGGTTACTCAGCAGGGCGCCAAATTTACCCAGCCAGTTTTCAACAACCGGGCTTTTCATGCCGGTATCCATTAGTTCCTGCGTGGTTTTGAATAAATTACTCCAGCCGCCGTTTGCAGCTGACACGTAGCTTTGGTCGGCTTGCCAGGTGAAAAGGTATGAAGTAAAGGCAACAAAAAAGCCAAGGGATAAAAGCAACGAAAACAGCCCTGATATTTTGGCGATCTGGCTGTTCATCAAGGCGGGATCGCGCCGGCTCTCCTGCTTTTGCTTTACCGGCCGCTCCTTTTCCGTTTTCGACGAAGGTTGGCGTGGCTGATTTTCTGGCTTGAAACTATTTGATTTAAACTGATTTCCTTTTACCGGCATCCTGATGTTACCCTGATATTCTGCAAATATAAAGTTAATAGATTAAACAACTTATTTACCTTGATATTTTAATTTTTTAGTAATATTGGGAAATAACGTGTTAAGTTGGTGTAAATTATATGTTGATTGAGTTGATTAAGTTGGATTAGGTTGAATAAGTTGAGCGTACGGGAAATTCCACGCCGGTAAGTTTATTTGCAAGTAAGCTAACTCAATCAACTTAATCCAACTCAATCAACTACTTAACTTTCCATAAAAAATGAGCGTAGAAAAACTGGAATTATACATCACCAATGCCGATTTGGGCAGCCTTGATGCCTTGCTGGTAAACGATCCGGCGTTGGCAAAAAGTCGTACAAGTCACCAGGTTTCCCTACTGATGCTCTCCTGCTATTATAAAAAGCCCGAAGTTACTGCCCTGTTACTAAAGTATATTGATGAGATCAGCCTGTTCGAAGCCGCTGCTGCTGGTAAATTCGATGTGGTTGCCAACCTGGTTTACCAACACCCCGAAGCCATAAACTTTTATGCCGAAGATGGCTTTACCCCATTGGGTTTAGCCTGTTATTTTGGCCAGTACGAAATTGCACGTTACCTTGTTTTAAAGGGCGCCGATGTTAACCTGCCCTCAAATAACGGCTTCAGGGTTTACCCGCTGCATTCCGCCGCGGCAGGTAATTATACCAATATTGCCCGTATGCTTATCGAAAATAATGCCCAGGTAAACGTGCGGCAACAGGCAGGGGTAACTGCCCTGCACTCGGCCGCGCAAAACGGTAACATCGACTTGCTGATCCTGCTGCTCGAACATGGCGCCGATGTAAGCATCCGCATGGAAGGAGGTAAACTCGCTGCCGACCTGGCCCGCGAGAAGGGTTTTACTGAAATTGCCGAAGCGCTGGCTTAAAGGTCATTAGTTAACTGGTTCATTGTTCATTGGTTGGATGACGGATGACGGGGCAGGTTGCAAAGGCGGTTTTCTTCTAAAATTAAATGCGGTAAATCGGTGTAATCATTTTTGCCAATCGGTGAAATCCAAAAAAGTAATCGGTGAAATCCAAAAAGACAATCGGTGAAATCCCAATAAAAACTACTTATTTATTGATATCGTTAATTATCAATTAACTATTTTAACTTAACTTATTTATTTATAGGGTATTGGTTATTCAAAAGGAATATATTATTTTCGTACTAATAAAAAGATCCCCGGCCTCGCGCCGGGGAACTTTTTGATTTGATAAATTATTGATGAGCAGGGCGCTCAATGAATGCATTTATACGGGCATTGGTTTTTTTAAGTTGCGGTTTTTTTTAAATTTTTTTAAAAAATCTCCGTCCTTATTAATTAACAAGTAAAAACCCATATCGATAGCATCAGGAAAGATTAGAACGTCATCCTGTAGCCGTGAGGCATCAGGGTCCCATATGGCAATCCGCCCCCATCAGGATTCAGGCGAAGCGATTCGCCTGAATTGTTTACAAGCGCCGTTCATATTTTTAACCCCCACAAAAATTCCGCCATTATCAGGTCTGCAAAATGGGCTACACACACAATTGCGTAAAAAATTCCTGACAGTGATGATTATCACTACCAGGAATATAAAAGATAAGGATAGGTGCAAGTATTGTAGTTTAAACTAAACGATGACGCTATCCTTTGCCGCCAAAAACATAAAACATGGATATCTGCAAGCCTGAGATTGCGCCGTTAAACGAAAAGCCGTCGCCGTTTTGATTTAACTGATTTGATCCTTTGGATGTGCTGTGCTGGTATTGAATGTTTGCCAGGTTGGCCGAGAAACCAAGTTTAGGTGATGGGTAATAAACCAATTCGAGTTTGAAGCCGGCGTTAAAATCATTTGAACTATAATTGTAACTGTAAAAGTTTTCGGAAGGCCCGTCATATGACTTTACCGATTGTTTGTCGTACCCCACATACGGCCCGGTGCGGATACCGAATTTGTTTTTAAGGAGAAAATATTTCCGGGCGTATAACATAGCGCTCGCCTGATGATTGGTGTACCTTACAGGGTAGCCGAAGTTATTATCCGAATTTGTTTCGGTGCTTGATACCAAGCCAATGCTTGCGCCGATATCCAGGCCATCTGCCACAAAATAACTGTAATTGGGGCCGAAGCTAAAGTTATTATTCTTCCCGGTAAAAGATGGGCCATTAGTGGTATCCGTACCAACCGGAACATAGGTGGATGAGTTGGATTGAAAGCCGAGATAAAACCCTACGGTTTGGCTGCCTTTTGAGGTTTGGGCGTTTGAAAATTTGATGATCAGTAAAAATACTGCGATTAAGATGAAGCGTTTGTTCATGGTTTTTTTGGTTTACGTGAGCACTTTGAACGATGAAAAATCTTGCTTATTTTATCAGAAAACGGCAAAATGGGCATTTAGCAACTATATTTTTTTTGAGATACTAGAAGCGAAAAATGAACGTTTAACTAAGTTTTTAGTTGATTAAAATTATAGTCTAAGTGAAGCAATAAGCATATTGCAGGCGATACTTTTTGGTGGTCATCTGTAAAATGTTAACCGGCATTGCGTTTATTAAAACTTTAGCCCACAGCAGCTGTTGACGGTAAAACGCGCAGGCATGCCAGGCACTCTTCAAAAAAACCATAAAATTATTTGGGCGCTCCAGTCGCTCAATTTTTTTATGGCTGATATGCAGGCTGGTATCGGCCCTTTTTTAGGCATTTTTCTGCTTGCACACGGATGGAAAAGCGGCCCCATTGGTTCGGTAATGACGATAGGCGGCGTTGCCGGAATGCTGATGACGGCGCCGGCAGGGGCGCTTATTGATGCCACAAAACGCAAGCGACTGTATGTTATAATACCGGGAATATGTACCATTTCGGCTTCGGCCCTTATATTGCTTTCGCAAAATTTTTGGGTGGTTTCCATCTCGCAGGTGGCTACAGCGATAGCAGGCTCGGCAATAGGGCCTGCTGTTATCGGCATAACATTGGGTATTGTGCGCCAGTCGGGCTTCAACCGCCAAAACGGGCATAACCAGGCCTGGAACCATGCCGGCAATGTGGCGGGAGCTGCGCTATCGGGGTATTTAGGCTTAAAATTCGGTATGCCGGCCATCTTTTGTTTATCTGCTGTGTTTGGGGTGTTATCTATTATATCCGTATTGCAGATCCCGGCCAAATCAATTGACGATAAAGAAGCACGCGGGTTAAAAGGCGGTGGGGGTAAAGATGAAAAAGCCAGTGGGATAAAAGTTCTGTTAACGTGCAAGCCGCTGCTTATACTTGCTGCTGCACTGGCATTTTTTCATTTGGGCAATGGGGCCATGTTGCCTATGTATGGTTTGGCGGCCGCCACCAAAAACCAGGGTAACCCAGCGGTTTTTGTAGCGATGACGATTGTAATAGCGCAATTGGTAATGGTTGGCGTGTCGCTTATTGCTATGCGCATGGCCGAAAAAAGCGGATACTGGCTTGTATTGTTAATTTCATTTTTAGCGCTACCGGTTCGTGGATTTATCGCCGCACACATGATCAATCAAACAGGCCTTTACCCGGTGCAAATTTTAGATGGCATAGGGGCGGGATTGCAAAGTGTTGCCGTGCCGGGATTGGTTGCACATATTTTAAATGGTACGGGACGCGTTAATGTGGGCCAGGGCGCTGTAATGACGATACAGGGGCTTGGCGCCTCATTAAGCCCCGCAATTGGCGGCTGGATTGCGCAAGGAGTGGGTTATAGCGCAAGTTTTTTAATTTTGGGCAGTTTTGCACTGGCGTCCATTTTACTCTGGTTGATATTTTCTGTTGTACTTAAGGAGGCCTGCGCCGTAAAAACTCATTAACCCCGCTATAATATGTTATTTACCCTCATCTGGATCGTTTCAGTTTTAGCCATAGCCGGTGTTATTATCCGTCCCTTTAAATTGCCCGAAGCGATTTGGGCGGTAGCAGGGGCCGTTCTGCTTATCGTTTTGCAACAGTTATCGCCCCTGGAGGCCCTTTCAGGTTTATCCAAAGGGACAGACGTTTATCTTTTCCTTACAGGTATGATGCTTTTGGCCGAAACCGCCCGCGAAGAAAAGCTTTTCGACTGGCTTGCAGCGCATGCAACCCTATTGGCAAAAGGTTCGCCCAAAAAGCTTTTTATGCTCATTTACCTGGTGGGTACAGTAGTAACTGTATTTTTATCAAACGATGCCACCGCTGTTGTTTTAACCCCGGCAGTAGCGGCAGTTGTAAAGGCCGCCAAAGTAAAAAATCCGCTGCCCTATCTTTTAATTTGTGCTTTTATAGCAAACGCAGCCTCGTTCGTGCTGCCCATCTCCAACCCGGCCAACCTGGTTATTTATGGCAGCCACATGCCACCGTTATTTCAATGGCTAAGGCTTTTCGCTTTGCCATCCATTTTCGCTATTGCGGCTACCTATGTTATGCTTTATTTGATGCAACGCCATTCGTTAAAACAGCAAACCGAAACAAATATTCGAGTGCCTGAATTATCCAGGGGTGGTAAGACAGCGCTGTACGGCATTATCGCAACCGCTATAATTTTACTTATCGCCTCGGCCAGGGGAGTCCAACTGGGTTTGCCAACAGCCATTACCGGCATATTAACGTCGGCCATTGTTATTGTCAGCGCAAAAAAGCATCCGGGGATCGTTATCAAAGGGATCACATGGTCTGTACTGCCGCTGGTTGCAGGGCTGTTTGTTATTGTTGAGGCATTGAATAAAACAGGACTAACTCAAACCATCAGTCATATGCTTGTGCAATCGGCTGCCCACTCAGGCGCTGAAACAGTTTGGGGGAGTGGTTTTATCATTGCCTTTGTTTGTAACCTGGCAAATAACCTGCCTGTGGGTTTAATTGCGGGTCAGTCAATCCAGATGGCGCATTTACCCGAACTGGTAAAAAGCGCTATACTGATAGGTGTGGACCTGGGACCCAATCTCTCCATAACCGGTTCTTTGGCCACCATCCTCTGGCTGGTTGCCTTGCGGCGGGAAGGCCACAACATCACTGCGTGGGCTTTCCTGAAAATTGGTTTTTTTGTGATGACGATTGCGCTTTTGGCGGCGATAGGGGCCTTGTGGTTATAAATGTTTGTATAATTTTTCAGGCTGTTGTCCAATTTGTTTTTGCCCGTTTGTTATGGAGGTATAATTCATAAATTCGATAACAATTAAAATTTAAACAAAATGGACGAGTACGCATTAATTATGAGGCACGAAGACGGCAGCAAAATTGCGTCGCCTGAGCAAATGGAGATCTGGATGAAGGCAACAATGGATTGGATCGGTGGCATTGCCGCGCAAAACAAATTTGTTAGCGGTACGGGTTTACTTTTTGACGACGCCAAAGTAGTACACCACAACAAGATGGTAACCAACGGACCTTTTGGTGAGATAAAAGAAACCATAGGCGGTTTCATTACCGTAAGGGCCGAATCTGCTGAAGAAGCCGCGGAGTTTGCAAAAGGCGCACCGGTTTTAGGGGGAGAAGGCAATACAATGGAAGTGAGGAGAATTGCAAAAAGAGACGGTACACATTAAAAATTTGAGGAGCTTGTCTTAAACAGACCTGGTGACCTTAGTGAAAATCCTGGTGCTCCTTGTGGTAAGAAATTAACCACTAAGTACACAACGGTTTTCACTAAGGACACAAGGCAGGTGCATTGTTTAAGGCAAGTTCTTTTATGTCAATGGAAAGCCAGGAACTAATACCGCATTTATTCAGGACCGAGTACCGGAAAATAGTTGCGGTGCTTTGCAAGCGCTTTGGCTTCGACCAGATGGAAACTGCCGAAGACATTGCCAGCGATACCTTCCTAACCGCTACCCAAACCTGGGCCTACAAAGGCGTTCCGCCAAATCCTGCCGCCTGGCTTTACAATGTGGCTAAAAACAAAGCAAAAAATTACCTGTTGCGCACGTCGACATTTGAAACCAAAATTGTGCCCGAGATCGCGGGTTCGACTGCGGTCGCAGATGAAAACGAGATCGATTTGTCGCCGCAAAACATTAGCGACAGCCAGCTGCAAATGATGTTTGCCATTTGCCATCCTTCCATTCCCCCTGAGGCGCAGGTCGGCTTGTCGCTGCGGATCCTTTGCGGATTTGGGATCGACGAAATTGCCGAAGCATTCCTGACCAACAAAGAAACCATCAATAAAAGACTATACCGGGCTAAAGAAAAATTAAGGGAAGGGCATATTAAAATTGAATTTCCAGGTGCTGCGGAAATTGAGGGCCGGCTTGACAATGTACTAACTACCATATATTTGCTTTTCAGCGAGGGCTATTATTCGGTGAACCAGGATCAAACTATCCGTAAGGACCTTTGCCTTGAAGCCATGCGTTTATGCACCATGCTGACCGAAAATGAAAGCACCAATAAACCGCGCGTTAACGCCTTGCTGGCCCTGATGTATTTTCACGCTTCGCGATTTGATGCGCGGATAAATAAAAACGGCGAACTGGTTTTATACGACGAACAGGACACCAGCCTTTGGAACGTGGAACTGATCAGCAAAGGGGCATATCATTTAAAATACGCCTCTGGTGGAACTGAACTGTCAAAATATCACATCGAAGCCAGCATAGCTTACTGGAACACGCAAAAAGCGGATAC